>ENA-OPXC01000085-OPXC01000085.1-human-gut-metagenome-genome-assembly--contig:-NODE-85-length-83366-cov-7.841197_pt1 | contig 83366 bp, 91 predicted proteins | sample MGYA00241512_ERZ502016 | MGnify/ENA primary metagenome ERZ502016 (study PRJEB25962, sample SAMEA2043043) | human gut metagenome | biome: human gut; feature: human-associated habitat; material: faeces...
TTTGTCCTAAGCTACTCAAATTGACTTTTTTACTTAGTTTTCAAAGATCATTTAATTTCATTTACAATTGCCAATTTTTGGCTCATGTACTAATAGTATACCAGATTTTTTTAAAAATGCAATCTTTTTTTCACATTTTTTTATTAATCTTTAATACTGTCAACCGTTCAAGATCTTTTCTTTCGCAGTTCTTTTTCAGTATATACCAATGCCAAATAAAAAGCAAGCAAAAATTACATTTTTTTGAATTTTTTTTAATTTTAGTTATTAAAATGGCTAATTTATGGTTAATTATGGTAAAAATAATGCTTTTAACTTATTTTAAAATATATTAATAATCAATAAAAAACCAGCTTATTATACTGGTTTGACCTTATTTAGTAATAATAATGTATTTTATATATAATGCGTATTAATATTTCTAAATTTGTATAACTATTATTTTAGTAATTAATTTTTACTTTTGTTGGCAATACTAGCATATGTATCATAAAAATCATTTATTACACTAGGAGCAAAAGGACCGAGATTTTGCTTTTTTAAATATATTAAATAATGTAATTCTTTTTTTAATATATTATCAATTTCATCACTGTATTTCATTATCTTTTTGTGATAGTTATATTCATTACAATCTAAAATACGATAGCCACCGTCTGGAAATACTCTTAAATCTAAATCGTAATCAATATATTTTATAATTTTGTTATCAATAACATAAGGGCTTGCAATGTTGCAGTAATAAAATAATCCATATGGCTTAAGTTGTCCAATTATATTAAACCATCTTTTTTTATAGAAGAACAAAATAGCTGGTTCATTGGTTCTATGACTATGACCATCACTTTCAGTAACAACTGTACAATTATTACCACAAATTAATTTTTCATCGTCTTCAAAAAGGACAGTTGCTTCATCCCAAGTTCGATGCAAAGTGCCGTCATGCTTATAACAATGAATGGTTAACCTTTCGCCTACCTTTAATTCACTTTTATTCATAAAATTTTCTCTTTCATAATTATTATAACTCAATAACAAATTTATTTTAAGAAAAAAATTGTATTATTTTAATGTTTACACTATTTGATAAAATTATCCTTTTTATTAATTACTTTTAAAATTTCATTTTTTACTTTAAATTATCCGTTCCTTACAAGCCAAAAGCCGTTTTTATTTCCGCATTTAATATATTCAGACTTATGTTTATTCTTTATCTAAAATATTTTTACATTCACTGCATTTGTACTCTCTTAATTTTAAAATAGTAAAATCTATAAATTTTTTTATGTGTAAAAAATACCCAATATTGTGAATAACTTTCCTATGATATTAAAAAAAAACCCAATTTCTTTTAAAATTGAAAATAGGGTTTGTGTTTGACACTTAGATTATTGTTTTAGTTTTCATCATATTCTGGCAAGCCAAGTATACTTCGTGCCTTGGCAAGTTGAGTATCAGTGTAACCAATTATGTTTTCAGCATCATCATATTGGTATTCTATTTCTACACCATACTCAGGACTTATTCCGTATTCATCTATACATTCGTTATTAGGAGTTAGCCAACGTGATGTTGTGTATTTAACTAGAGAACCGTCACTTAACTTTTTAGTTTGTTGAACTTTTCCTTTACCATATGTCGTAGTGCCTACTGTTGTTGCACCATATGAGTCTTTTAAAGCAGATGTTAATATTTCACTAGCAGAAGCAGTTGCTCCATTTACTAAGACAACAATTGGATAGTTTCTACTAGTTTCGGTCTCATCATAATAGAATTTGGTTTTACCATTATTTTCGTTGCCTTCTAAACCATATATGGTCTTTCCTTTTTCTAAAAATAAACTGGCTGTATCTTTAGCAGCAGTTAAAAGACCACCACCGTTATTTCGTAAATCGATTATTAAAGATTCTATACCATTCATTTCTAATTCATTAAGAGCACTTTCTACTTGAGTTACTAAAGTATCACTAAATGAAGAAATGGCAAGATAACCAACTTTTTTATTGTTTCCTTCTAAGATTTTATAATCAACAACAGGAGTAGCTAAACTTTTAATTTCTACTTTCATTTCTAAAGTTTCTTCTCCTCTTAGAATAGTTAATTTGACTTTTCCATCAGTACTTTCCTTGATTAACTTAGCTATATCGCTACTAGACATTTCACCAATACTATTTCCATTAATGCTGGTTATTTTATCACCAATTTGAACTCCAGCGGCTTTAGCTGGGGTATTGGGATATACTTTTTCAATAAGACCAGTTTCTTTAGTACTTATCGCAATACCAATACCGTCATATTTGCCATTTATGGAATTATTTAATATGTCGGCATCATCTTTATCTAAGTAGGAAGTATAATTATCTCCAGCAGCACTCATAAGTCCCGAAATGGCACCATCTATGGCTGCTTTTTTATCAACATTCTGGTAATAGTTTTCATTTAAGGTAGCATAGACATCCAGAAATTCTTGAATATTTTCATCTTTTAATAAAGTATTATAAGATGTACCGTTTTTTGTACTGTATTTATGATTAACCACAGTACCACTAGCAATAGTACAAATAATCCCAGTTAGCAAAACCATTATAAGAGTCTCTTGCAAACTAAAAGTTGGACTTTCTTTGCATTTTGAGGTACTTTTAGAAGATGAACTGCAACTTTCATCTTTTGAATCTTTAATGCCTAATCCCAAGGTATCATTTGTAGGAATTTTTTCTTGTAGATTTATTTCAATATGCTTTGGTTGAACATCTGAAGTATTATCATTAAATGATATTTGATTCAAATTGTTTTGAGTTTTTTTTATACTGACATTACTAGATTGTGTCACTTTAAGATTAGAATTAGTATCAACATCTGATTTTAGATAATTGCTATCATTTTTTAATGCTTCATCACTAATTTTAGTAAGGGCTTCAATTGGATCCTCATTAAAGTCAGTAATGCTAGAATTTTCTTTTATATTTTTTAACGTATCGTAATTGTTATCATAATTAACTTCATTATTATTTTTTATATCCATATATTATCACTATTACATCTTAGCATAATTTTAGTTTTTAGAAAAGATAAATGATTTATTATTTAAAAGAAAAAAGATAACAATCAGCTATATTTAAACCAATTATTATCTTATTATTTTTATTAACTTTTAACTAATCAGTAATTTTTAGTTCTTTTTTAATACTTTCAACAGATTCATAAGCATTTGTTATTTTATTATCTTTTACTTTTAATAAAGTTACTTCACCAAAACGCAATTCACTTAGTTTACTTGCTGTTGGATTAGTTTTACCATCTGTAGCTATATATTTGCTATTTATGGCATTACTTAGATCAACTGTATAGGTAGCTTTCGTATTTTTACTACTACTATAACTAGTTAAAAGTCTAGCATAACTACTAGCATCTTCACTAGTTGAATCATAAATCAAAACATAGTATTCATCAGTGCCTTTATTTAGCATTGTACCAACTATAGCTTTAGTTGGATCAATATAAGTTGTGTTTGCATTATTATTAGTAGAAGTATTTTCGCTATCTTTATTTACTACCTTTGTTGTAAAAAGATAAATTGCTATAACTATAAGAACAACAGCTAATAAAATAAGTATAAACTGTTTGACTGTTTTAGTTTCTGTATTGTCTTTCATTTTTTATCACGCCTAATTAATCGATTAATATAACCATATGAGTAAATACTTGTTAAGTTATATTTATAGCAAGATTAATTCCTTTCTATTACACCTAATATCATTATAAACGAAAATTAGGTGATTTCAATACTTATTTGCTTGATTTAAGCTTGAAAATAGCTAATATTTAACGATTAATGACATTTGAAGTTACTCTGCGTGAATTTTTGCCGTTATGTAGAATATTTATAATTGATAGAAATTTGAAAATTCTTAAATCACTAAATTATGATTTAAGAATTTTAGTATTATTTTCCCGTAACAATTGTATTAGAGATGGAATTAGCAACACTTAATAATTCCTCACTAGTAAGACTAGAACCAGCTAAATAATAATCAACGTTATTGCTTGTCCAGTAAATTGCATTGCCACTAAGTGCTCCAATTGTACCATTCATCATTAAAGGTTCTCCGTAAATAGGAATTACTTCAAATTCGTTTCTTGTATTGCTTGCTTCTTCAACTAAGACAAAGTCTTTAGCACCTCCAAATGTTAATATTGCACGATTACCATTATCAGTATTAATTGTTTCTTTAGCTGTTAAATATGTATCTTTTGGAATATAAAGAGGGTATAGAATATCATTAAAGCTTGATGTTTCACTAGATTCTTCGGTTGTATTACCATCTACTACTTTAGATAAATCAAAGTAATCATCATCTAAAGCGGCTTTATAATCAATAGAATTGATATTAAATATTATGCATTTTGTATCACTATTATCAAAGACCTCTATTTTTTTCAAATTAATTTCTTTATCAAAATAAAGTTTTTGATAGCTTAATTTATTATTATTTGGATAGTTAACACTGCTAGTTAAAACATAATAGTCATTTTCTTCAGTATATTTTTTATCTTCTGTACCAATTAAATCATTTAAAACTGAAGAAAGTATATAGGTTTGGCTACTATTTTCTGGCCAACTACTTTGAAATTTAAAACTTTTATTAAGACTTGGTGTTACAACATAAACACCATCTTTATTTTTTAAAATTATTTGTTCATGACCACTAGTTTGATTAGTTAATACCACTTTATAGTAGTCACCTTTTTTATAAGATACAGCTATATCATAGTCAAATTTATCATCAGCATTTATTATTTCTAAAGTACCAGCCATACTGTAAGATTTACTGCTGTTAACATTATCTTTAAATTCTTTTATAACTTTCTTTTCCATGTTAGTACTGCATCCCGCTAAGAAAAACAGACACATTAAAATGGCAATTATTTTTTTCATATAATTATATAACTCCTTTTCTAATAAATTATATTAGTAATTGTGAATAATATGAAAACTTTTAGCCATACTACAAAAAGAAAGGAATGTAAGATGAAAACAGTTCAGAAAATATGCCTAGTACTTACAATTATTGGAGCAGTTAATTGGGGATTAGTTGGATTATTTGATTTTAATTTAGTCTCTACTTTATTTAAAGGCAGTACTGCTCTTCAAAATATTATTTATGTAATTGTTGGTGTATGTGGTTTAGTAAATATTGGTATTTTATTTGCTGATATTGACTATCTTGGTGAAAACAAAGATTAAGTGTATTTCTTTGTCAATAAAAAAAATCCTTTCTTAAAGAGTTTTATTTCTTATAAGAAGGATTTTTTTGGTCATTTAATTATTTCTTATTTTCATTTGTAAGTGATACTTCTACTTCACTTTCAACAATAAATTTAACCATCGAAGCATTAGATGTATTACCTGTTATATAAACAGGAACTTTATAAGTACCAGCAGCATAACCAGTTAGATCAATGTAAGCAGAAATACTAGAGTTATCAATTGAATCAATAATATTTTGTACACCGATTACCTGAACATTAATAGAAGCATTACCAATGGCATTAGCAACTAAACCACTAGGTGTGTTGCGAACACTAATTTGAACATTTTCTAATGTTTTTTGTTTAGCTTCTCCGAAATTTACTACGATACTAGCACTTGTAGTTGGCATATAACGAACTCCGGTTGGTTTAGAAATTGTAACATTATAAGTCTTAGAGGCATTGTTTCCTTGATCTGTTAAATCAATAGTTACAGGTACACAGTCGATTGATTCTAAAGCAGATTGTTCACCATAAATTGTAATATTATAATCACTCTTACCATTTATAGTAATTGAACTTATAGCTTTGCCGGCTACTAAGTCACCAGTTGTTAACAACTGAATTGGAACACTCTTACTGTAAGATGTAAATGTTACAGTGGCACTTATTGTAGATGGAACAATTTCAACATTTTTAAGAATATTTCCTGTTTCATCATAAGCAACAATAGGAACGTTTTCTAAAGTATAAGTACCTTTGGCAGTAAATTCTTTATTATTTAAATCAATTAGGGCTTTAACAGTCGCAATTTTATCTAAAGTATCTTGACTACCTTTTACTACTACTTCAGTCTTATTTAATTCAATATTAGATACACTCAATTCTGGATATGTTTCATTTAATTTATCTTGATTGATTACATCATAAGTTATACTTTTTAGACTAGAAACTTTCTTTTTAATAGTTACATAAATATAATTAGGGTCTAATTTATAATTTAAAGTGTTAATTGTTTGATTATAAGTTAATTTAACACGGTATGGTTCATCTCTTGGGGTATAATCTGTAAGGTCTAATACTACTTCGTTTTGGCCTAGTTGCTTGGCTAAATATAGGTCACTTTTACGACCAATTAAAGTTATATCGGCAGTTTCAGGTAAGTCTTCAATGACATAAGCTTCAGTATTATATTCAACTTTAATAGGTTGATTAGTAATTATTTCAGCCTCAGTTTCTACTAAGTTTATTACTTTACTGTCAATTAGAACAAAGACAATTATGGCAAGTCCTAAAGAAATATAAAGAAGCATATTAGGTCTATTAAGGATTTTTTCTATTTTAAAATTATTTTTGTTTATTTTTTTATCTATAGTATAAATAACTTTACTAATCGGAGTTATGATATATTTATCTAATAAGTTGTAAAGAAATTTAAAAAATGCTGCGATTAATTTAAATATTTTACTCATTTAAATCACCACTTTCTTGGTCTTTATCATCTGTATTATCAGCATCATAGAATACTTCAGTTTTAGGACGAAGTTCTTCAACTAGAGTCATTCTAAATTCATCTAAGGATAAGTTGTATTTTAACTCACCATCAACAGCGATGGAAATCTTTCCTGTTTCTTCTGATACAACTAAGGCAATAGCATCGGTTTCTTCAGCAATACCTAGGGCAGCACGGTGTCTAGTACCTAGACGTTTAGAAATAGCTGGATTCATACTTGTTTTAAAAACAGCACCAGCACAAGTGATCCTATCTCCTTGAATGATAACACCGCCGTCATGTAGCGGGCTATTAGGGAAGAAAATAGTTCCTAATAATGGACTTGTTAAATCAGCATAAACTTTAGTTGCTGGAGTGATATATTCTTGTAGAGACATATCACGTTCAATGACAATTAAAGCTCCTATACGATTTTTCTTTAAGTATTCAACAGCATCCATTATTTCATAAACAACTTTTTCACGTTCATCAACGGTTAAAATTTTATGACGACCAAGAAGTTGAGTTCGACCAATAGATTCCAAAACATTTCTAATTTCTGGTTGGAATATTACAATGATGGCTAGTGGTCCCCATTCTAGAATATATTCTAATAAAAGACCGATTGTATATAAATTCAAGATATTACTTATTACTTTGATTACAATAATTAGGAAAATTCCTTTAACAATAAGTACCATTTTGACATTATTTTTGATATTTTTTAATATGTAATAGAACATTAACCATACCAAAGAAATATCAATTATTTTAGTAAAGGTACTCCAAATTGTTTGTAGTGTCATATCTACATCTCTCTTTCTTATTCTAGTTTATTATAGCAAATTATTATTTACTTTTCTAGTACTTATATAATTCTAAAATTATAGTTCATATTAAAAGATTTTGAATTTAAAAAAGTCCTAAAAAGGACTTTTAAAACCTGGGTTAGTTGGACCAGCATTGTTGCTACTCAATATCTCATTAGAATTACTATTTGGATTTTGATTGGTATTAGTATCTATATTACTATTTTGCACATTATTTGTATTTGAGGAAGTAGCATTCTGCTCTTTATTAGTCTCTTGATTATTTAAATTTGTATTAGTATTATTGCTGGATGCTGGTGTAGTATTATTTACAAATGTTGTTGGTCCCATATTCATATCTAACATTTCTACTTCATCGTCAGTTGTTGTTGGGTTTTGTCCTAAAGTAGCACCTAAGCCTTGTCCACCTTTACGTGCAACAGCTTCCATATCCAATTCTGGTTCTTTATATTCTTGTCTAGGATGTTTTTTTTCTATAAAATAGCCAATGATAGCAAAGATACCAATTAATGCTAAAATTATAAAAATTATATAGTAATTAGCCAGCATTTTTAAAATTTCTTCCATATCTTTAACGAATATAAAATACTTATGAAAGTTTTTATATTTTTCCTTTCTTTTTACTCTTTTTAATTAGTCTAACCTTCAATTTTTAAAGTTTGATTTTTGGGTTGGATTTGAATAAATGTATTACCATCGTTAACTTTTAATGTTGTACCATCTTCGTAAGTATAAATGGTTTTAGAACTACGGTCTTTTTTCTCCCAGTTTATTTTTACGGCTACACCATTAGAAATATAATAACCAGTACCTTTACCAATATTGTTTATTTCCTGACGACCTTTATTATCACCTTTTATAGTAGAATTTGCCACTTGATAAGTTATGATGTTTTTAAAGGTATATTGTTTTTTTGTTACATCATCAACGTGTTCTTTACCATTTACATAACGTTTATAAACTTTATTATCAGCATCATAAACATATTTATCTGTGATACTTGAAGAATATTTAATAGTTATGGTATTAGCGGGAATTGTTTCCATGTTTGTTTGGTCAATTTCATCTACTTCATAGTTAAGAAGTGGTGATGCAGTGCTTGTTGTACGGTATCCTAAACGATTAGCACCTTTTTTTAACATTTCCATAGTAGTAAAACCAGTATGTTCAGTGGAAACTTTTAGTGATTTATCACGATAGAAATAGGTACCTTCCCAAGTTAAGCCATTGATATTATTAATGTTATATTTAGAAATATCAGATTGTGCTTGTGGTGACCAGCCCCAGTGAACATAAATAGCATCATTTTCCATGGCATAATCTAGAAAGTAATGACGACTGGAACGAATGCTACCGATTTTTGTAGTATCTTGATCTTTAAAAATTGCCATATATCTAGTTAAGCCGCCTTCTACTATTATTTCATAAATAAGATAAGCATCTTGTAAACCGGCATGATGTGCACGTGCTGATGAGTGATTATTTATCATGACTGCATAACTACGAGAATCAGAATCCAAATCTATTATTTGTAATTTTTTAGTTGGTGTTTCCTCAGTAACATTGTTATTTGGTTTATTTTCATTTATATCAGCATTAGCTTTTTTTGAAAAAACATTCATTAAAATTATAACTATAAGCAAAACTAAAGCTATAGCAACGACTCCTAAAATTATTTTAGCTTTTTTTGTTAATCTTTTCATATGTACCCCATCTATTTATATTAATATTTTTTTATATTTTATTTAACTATTATGAATTTATAATCAGTATTAGAAGTTATTTAAGCGAGAATTTTCTCTTTTTAAATCTCTTTCTTTTATAGTTTCTCTCTTATCATATAATTTCTTACCTCGACAAATACCAAGAGTTACCTTAGCTTTGCCATTTTTAAAATGAATATCTAATGGTATAAGAGAATAGCCACTGCGGCTAACCTTATTAAAAATTTTTGTTATTTCATTTTTATGAAGTAGTAATTTGCGAGTTCTTCTAGTATCATGATTAAAAATATTTCCTTCATCATATTTAGCAATAAAGGCATTAAGAAGATAGACTTCGCCTCTTTTTATGATTGCAAAAGAGTCACTTAAATCACATGATGATTTTCTTAAAGATTTAATTTCTGTTCCTTTTAAGGCTATACCAGCTTCAATGGTTTCTTCAATAAAATATTCAAATTTTGCTTTTCGGTTTTGTATTTCCATTTTTTTCTTCTACAATTTCAAAGTCTATCATAGCTGTTTCTTTATTTGCTGCTACACATTTAACTTTTACTTTATCTCCTAATCTATATGTTTTTTTAGTGCTCTTTCCTACTAAGCTTAAAAGTTCTGGAACATAGTTAAAATAGTCTTTCTTCAAACTGCTAATATGAACTAGTCCCTCAACAAGATTATCTAATTCCACAAAGAATCCAAAATTTGTTATTGTATTTATCTTACCGATATATTCCTCGCCGATATGATTTTCCATATACTCAGCCATTTTCATATCATCGACATCTCGTTCAGCATTAACGGCAGCTACCTCACGTTCACTACTGTGAGCAGCAATCTGAGACAATGATGTATTTAACATATCGATTGTACCTTTAGAGTAATCATCTTCTACAAGATATTTTTTTAATAAGCGGTGAACGACTAAATCAGGATAACGACGAATTGGAGATGTAAAATGCGTATAAGCACGGGAAGCAATGCCGAAATGTCCTAAATTTTCACTGCTATATTCAGCTTTGCGCATACTTCTTAATAGCATTTCTGATAAAATTTCAAATTCTTTTTTATCTTTTAATTCAGCTAAAATTTTTTGCATTGTATATGGAGTTACATCTTTAACTTTTGTATGCAAGCGATATCCTAATATATTTATCATATTCATAAAATCTTCAATTTTTTCTGGTTTAGGATTTTCGTGAACACGATAAATAAATGGTAAACCCATGTTATATATGTGACTAGCAACGCATTCGTTGGCAGCTATCATGAAATCTTCGATTAATTTTTCCCCCTCACCACGAACTCGTTTTTGAACATCAATTGCATGTCCTTTTTCATCTTGAATAATTTTTACTTCATCTAAATCAAAGTCAATATAACCACGTTTTTCCTTCATTTTACGTAGTATTTTAGCTAATTTATGCATCTCTTTTAAAGTATCAGCAAATGGTTCATACCCAGTAGGAACTGTATTTTCCATTATTATTTTGTTAACGTTTTTATAAGTCATTTTCTTGCTACTTTTAATATAACTTGGGAAAATATCATAATCTAAAAGTTTCCCCTCTGTATTATATTTCATAACACATGACATACTAAGACGTATAACTCCTTCATTTAATGAACATATGCCATTAGATAATTTATGAGGAATCATAGGAATTACAGTATCTGCTAAATATGAAGATGTTCCTCGTTCATAGGCTGCATCACCTAAAGCGGTATTCTCTTTAACATAATTTGATACATCAGCAATATGAACACCTAAAATATAATTTTCGCCATCTTTTTCTAAGCTAATAGCATCATCAATATCTTTTGTATCATCGCCATCAATCGTAAATATGGTTTTTGCTGTTAAATTACGACGATTTTTTAATTCTGATTCATCAACTGTATTAGGGATATGTTCAAGTTCTTCTTCTACTTTAGGATTAAAATCTTCATAAATTCCATATTTATAGGCTATACTTAATATATCGACTTGTGGGTCATTCTTATGTCCAATAATTTTTAAGACATCACCCGCATAAACATGATTTTTAATGCGTTCTGTTATTTCTACTAGTACTTTATGTCCTTCAACGCAATTATGGGTTGTATCAGGATTTAAAATAACCGTTATATCTTTTTTATCATCATCCAATTTTAAACACATTTGATTATGGTGAATAATAATCTCCCCAACAACATTTTTTAGATCTCTTTTTATGACTTTAACTATCTTGCCTTCTTTGCGTCCTGTTTTTTTTGTAACTTCACAGAGTACTATATCTTCATCTATTGCATCTTTTAAGTTAGTTTTATCTATGTATATATCATCTTCTTCTGATAATATAACAAAACCAAAACCTTTTTTATTAACTGATAAAGGACCTATTTTTAATGAAGGACAATTTTTTAATAAAATATACTTTTCTTTTTTAGTAAAAAAGACTTTATATTCACTTATTAATTTATTTAAGGTATCTTGTAATTCTTTTAATTCTTCAGGAGTTTTGAGTCCCATTAAGTCATTTATTTCAATCAATGTTTTTGCTTCGTGTATATTGGTTAATAATTTAATTAATTTTTCTTCCATATTTTTCCTCAATCTTATCTTTATATTAGTTTATTCAATTTTTATTATTATACGGATTATGTAAGGTACATTCTTTTTTAATATAGCCTTCACTATCAGGATTGCTCCATGTTATTTCCACATAAACAGCTGTTTTATCAGCTAAAAAAGTATTTATATCTTTTCCAGAATCATTGTAAGTTGTATAAGCATCTACTAAGCCGTTAGAAATAAGTTTTTCTAAGGTGATTTTACATCCGCCAGTTTTACATTCTTCTCTAGATTTTCCGACAATATTTTTAGCATTTAATCCATCAATGGCATTACAAGCTGCATCAGTAATTTGTTTGTCATTTTTCTCGGCAAGTGAATTTTCTTCCTTACTACTACTTCCTTGTAGGTTAATAACTATAATTGTTGATGATATGGTTATTAAAACAATGGTTGCTATAAGCTCTATTAACGTAAATCCCTTTTTATTATTCATACTTACCTCTATAAACATTATAAAACATTATTAGTTTAAAAAAAAGTCTTTTAATTGTAAGACTTTTTATTTTTGTAAAAATATGATTAATGCTATTACGAAGAAAAGAACTCCTAATATTAAAGTTAAACGGCTAATTAGTAATTCTAGGCCTCTTTCTTTTTGATGAGTAAATAATGCTTCATTACCACCTGAAATTATTTGACCTGCATCACTTGCTTTATTACTTTGTAATAAGACTATAGCAATTAATAATATTGATACTATTAACAACATTGTTTCCATTGATTGCCACTCCCATTTCTTGTAAAACTATATCATACTTGTAATTTAATTTCAAGAAATTACACTATATCTTGAAGTTTTTTGCTTATTTTTCCATTAATTTTTCTTCAATACGAAGTAATCTATTATATTTTGCAATTCTTTCTCCACGAGATAAAGAACCTGTTTTGATATAAGGAATATCTAATCCAGCTGCTAAATCAGCAATAAATGTATCTTCAGTTTCACCACTACGATGAGAAATTACCATTTTATAACCATTTTTTCTGGCTAATAAAATAGTTTCCATCATTTCTGATACGGTACCAATTTGGTTTGCTTTTAATAATATAGCATTACCAGCATGCATATCGATAGCTTTTTGTAAGAATTTCTTATTAGTTACGAAGTAATCATCGCCAACTAACATAATTTTTTCACCGATTTTAGCTGTTAATTTAGCTAATGATTCAAAATCATCTTCCATAAAGGCATCTTCAATACTAATAATTGGATATTTTTCAATTAAATCTAAGTAATAATTCATTAAATCATCACTTGTTAAATTCCTTTTATCTACTGAATATGTCTTAGTTTCTTCATTATACATTTCACTTGAAGCAGCATCTATGGCAATAAATACTTCTTCGCCTGGTTTATAACCTGCTTCTGTTATAGCTTTAACGATTAATTGTAATGCTTCTTCATTATTTTTTAAATTTGGAGCAAAGCCACCTTCATCGCCTACACCAGTAGATAATCCCATACCATCTAAGATTTTCTTTAATGTATGGAATACTTCAGCACCTGCTCTTAATCTTTCCTTGAAAGGTTTAATTACAGGAACAATCATAAATTCTTGAATATCTAAATCATTATTAGCATGTTTGCCACCATTAACAATATTCATCATTGGAATTGGTAAACTAACTGTTCCGTTAGATACAAATTCATATAATTCCTTGCCATCATTAGCTGCTGCTGCTTTTAAACAAGCTAGTGATACAGCTAAAGTTGCATTGGCTCCTAAATTTGTTTTAAATTCAGTACCATCTAATTTTAACATTTCAGCATCAATTTGATTTTGAACTAATTCTTTGCCTTCTAATTCTTTGGCAATAATATCATTGATATTGCTTACAGCTTTTAAAACGCCCTTACCATTGTAACGCTTTTTATCGTTATCGCGTAGTTCTAAAGCTTCTCTTGAACCAGTTGAAGCTCCTGATGGAACTGAGGCAGTTGCTTTAATTCCATTTTCAAGAGTAACATCACATTCTACTGTTGGGTTTCCTCTTGAATCTAAAATTTCTCTTGCAAATATTTTTTTGATTTTCATTTTATTCACCTTCACCTTTTTCACTATGATATTGTACATCATTTTAACTTAATTATCAATATAGCATGCCTAACAGATTATAGAAAAAATGATATTTTTATAAGAAATAATTGGCTGTTTTTATTAATAAGTTTTAAACACAATTATAAAAAAGACTAAATTCAAAAAATATTTATATAGATGCTATTTGTATAATAATATAGTTTTATTTTATTTAAAATATTATTAAAAAAAATAAGCCCTTGTGGGCTTACCTTAGAAATCAATGCATTATTCAAAGAAAATATTAATAATTTCTTTAACTCTTTTTCTAAATAAAATTTGTTGTAAAAAATCAATACTTGAATAAACGCACATCATAATACCTACAAAAGTAGTTAAAACTAAAGCTGTACTAAATGGATTTATTATAACTATTATTCCAAGTATTAAAACTAATATTGATATTACCATTGAAAATAACCATGTTTCTTCAGCAAATTTTCTTAATTGAAGTGCTAAAGCAAATTTAAATGATGCTGATATTATTAACCATAAACCAATACCAACTGATAGAATTCCAGTTAATGATAATGGATTTATAATAATAAATATACCAGCAATTATGCTTAGAATTCCGTATACGATATCTACCACAAAAAATGGTCCTTTATGAATATTAAATATGGATTTAATGATATTGTAAATTCCCACGATACTTAAACAAATTCCAAAAGCAACACCAATTACTGTATTTGAACTTGTTGGATTACTAGCACTATAAACTCCTAATGCAAATAGTATAATGTCAATTAGCATTTGACCATAAGTTGCAATATTGAATAATTTTTTCTTTTCCTTCATATTTATCTCTCCAATTATATTTTAATAATTTCAAATCAGATTGTCAATCATTTTGGACACTGTATATTTTTTGTTGACAATAATTTATATGATTTTCATAAACAACTTCTTGTAACTCTTGAATTTTATTATTAACAGATTTTATTACAGAAGCACCTTTTTTCTTACCTAAATTAGTTAAAATACTTATTAAATATGGATTCTTGGTATAAACAATACCATTATTGTGGAATGTATTACCATACTCTCCATATTTGGTAGCAGCTTCTATTTCATTTTCTTCATCTTTCAAGAAATTTTCATCACTTTCAATAAAATAAGATTTTAATTCTTTTGAAAGAGCAGAATTGTCATTTATAAATTTATACAATTCAGTTAAGTATGCAATAGAATCATTGGTATCAATTTGTCCAAAGTTATCACCACCTATTAATGTATTTTTGGCTCCTAGAGAATTACCGTATTTTTTTAAATTAGTAAAGCCAATATAGTCAACTAACATTTGATGGGCAGAATTATCACTCACAGTTATAGCATATTTAACTAAATCCCTTAGAGAGATCATATCTCCTATTTTATGTTTTTCTAAACCAGCAGAGTATAATACTTTAAAATTTTTTGTGTATTTTTTAGTAGTATCTAAATCTATATTTCCTTCTAGGGCATTTTCATAAATATAAATTGCATCTAACATTTTAATTGTACTGGCTGCATAATAAACTTTAGACTCGTTGTAACTAAATGTATAATTACTATTTATATCAACAAATTTTACACTTAAACTATAATTTTTTAGATAATCATTTAATTCATTTTCAAGTTTAATTATTTTTTCACTTTTTTCTTCTTCAGAATACTTTTGTTCTAAACAATTATTATAATCTGCTTCTAATTTTTGATTATTTTCTTGTTGTTTTTTTTCATCATGATTCTTTTTTTGATTATTAATTTTTTCTATTAAATATTCGTATGTATTGGTGAATGTAATATTATAATTGTCAAGTGACTTTTTCAAAATAAATAATAAAGCTGCAAGAATCATTAACAATAAAACTAGTTTTGGCCATTTTTTTAATTTACGGCGTCTTTTTTTATTTTTTGATTTAGTTTTACTTTTTTTCATCTTTCACCACCTAATACAATTATACATTATTTAAAAAAGAAAAAAAGTGAAACTATAAAAGTTTCACTTTTAAATCAACAGTTTATTACTCAAGAATATCAGTAACAGAACCAGCACCTACAGTACGTCCACCTTCACGGATAGAGAACTTAGTACCTTTTTCTAAAGCAATTGGTGCAATTAATTCTACTGTCATATCAACATTGTCGCCTGGCATAACCATTTCAACACCTGCTGGTAATTCAATAACACCTGTAACATCAGTTGTTCTGAAATAGAATTGAGGTCTGTAGTTTGAGAAGAATGGAGTATGACGTCCGCCTTCTTCTTTGCTTAATACATAAACTTTTGCAGTAAATTTATGATGAGGAGTAACTGAACCTGGTTTAGCAAGAACTTGTCCACGTTCAACTTCATCACGGTTAATACCACGAAGTAATGCACCTGCATTGTCACCAGCTTGAGCAAAGTCTAGAGATTTTCTAAACATTTCGATACCAGTAACAACAGTCTTTCTTGTAGGTTTAAGACCAACGATTTCAACTTCATCGTTAAGTTGTAATTTACCACGTTCTACACGTCCAGTAACAACTGTACCACGTCCAGAAATAGTAAATACATCTTCGATACTCATTAAGAATGGTTTGTCCAAATCTCTTACAGGAACATCAAAATATGTATCGCAAGCTTCCATTAATTTTCTAATAGCACCTGCACCCATATCAGATTCATCACCTTCAAGAGCTTTAAGAGCAGAACCACGAATGACAGGACAATCAGCATCAAAACCGTATTCTCCTAATAATTCACGGATTTCCATTTCTACTAAGTCTAATAATTCAGGATCTTCAACCATATCGCATTTGTTGATGAATACAAGAATTTTAGGAACACCTACTTGACGAGCAAGTAAAATATGTTCTCTAGTTTGAGGCATTGGACCATCTGTTGCTGAAACAACTAGGATAGCACCATCCATTTGTGCTGCACCAGTAATCATGTTTTTAACGTAATCAGCATGGCCTGGGCAATCTACGTGAGCATAGTGACGAGTTGCAGTCTCATACTCAACGTGAGCAGTATTAATTGTAATACCTCTTTCTCTTTCTTCAGGAGCTGCATCGATTTCTGCATAATCTTTGAACTCTTTACTGAAATATTTAGTAATAGCAGCAGTTAAAGTAGTTTTACCATGGTCTACATGACCGATAGTACCAATATTTAAATGCTCTTTACTTCTGTCAAATTTTTCTTTTGCCATATTAAATATTCTCCTTCTTTTTAATTACATATTTATTTTATCTAATGCTTGATATTTTTTCAAGTATTATTTTTAGTTAGCGCTGTTTTTCTTAATTATATCTTCAGCGATTGATTTTGGAACTTCATCATAATGATCTAATTCCATAACAAAGTTTCCACGACCTTGTGTATTACTTCTTAGGGAAGTAGCATAACCAAACATTTCAGCAAGTGGAACCATTGCCATAATTTGTAGAGCATTACCACGTGATTCTTGTCCAAGTGGACGTCCTCTACGACTTGTTAAGTCACCCATAACATTACCCATATATTCTTCTGGAACTGTTACAGCAACTTTCATGATTGGTTCTAGAATAACTGGTTTACATTTATTCTTAGTTTCTTTTACTGCTAAAGAGGCAGCGATTTTAAATGCCATTTCTGATGAATCGACATCATGGTATGAACCATCAAATAATGTTGCTTTGATATCAACCATTGGATATCCAGCAAGTACACCACCAGCCAATGCTTCTTGTAAACCTTTATCAGTTACTGGAATATATTCACGAGGAACTACACCACCAACGATAGCATCAACGAATTCATAACCTTTACCTGGATTTGGTTCAAATTTAACCCAAACATGACCGTATTGTCCACGACCACCAGATTGTTTAATATAACGTCCTTCACATTCACCAACTTGAGTGATTGTTTCACGGTAAGCAACTTGTGGTTTACCAATATTACATTCAACATTAAATTCTCTACGCATTCTATCTACAAGAACATCTAAGTGTAATTCACCCATACCACTGATAACAGTTTGGCCTGTTTCATGGTCAGTCTTATATTTGAATGTTGGGTCTTCTTCAGCAAGTTTTTGAAGAGCAAGTGCCATTTTATCTTGGTCATTTTTACTCTTTGGTTCGATTGCTTCATCAATAACTGGTAATGGGAATTCCATACCTTTCATGATAACTGGGTTCTTTTCATCACATAATGTATCAGCAGTAGTAGTATTTTTTAAACCTACAGCAGCTGCAATTTCACCGCAGTATACTTCAGAAATTTCTTTACGAGTATTAGCATGCATTTGTAAGATACGACCAATTCTTTCTTTTTCACCCTTAGTACTATTTAAAACGTATGAACCGCTTGTTAATTTACCAGAGTAAACACGGAAGAATGCTAATCTACCTACAAATGGATCTGTCATAATCTTGAATGCTAATGCAGTAAATGGTTCATTATCACTTGGATGACGCATTATATCTTCGCCTGTTTTAGGATTATAACATTCGATTGATGGAACATCAGTTGGAGCTGGTAAATAATCAATTACAGCATCAAGTAATAACTTAACACCAATGTTTCCTAAAGCAGTTCCGCACATAACTGGGAAGAATTCAGCAGCAAGTGTTCCTTTACGGATACAATGTTTGATTTCTTCAATAGTTAATTCTTCACCACCAAGGTATTTTTCCATTAGTTCATCATCAAATTCGACAACAGTTTCAACTAAATCAGAACGTCTCTTTTCTGCCTCAGCCTTTAATTCTGCTGGAATTTCGATTTCTACAGGATTTTCAGCTTGTTCACCATCATAATGATAAGCTTTCATTGTTACTAAATCAATGATACCATTGAATTCAGATTCTTGTCCAATTGGCCATTCGATTGGTTTTGCATTAACACCTAATCTCTTGTCAATTGTATCTAAACTGTAAACGAAATCAGCACCCATTTTATCCATTTTATTAGCAAAAATGATTCTTGGAACTTTGAATTCAGTAGCTTGACGCCATACAGTTTCAGTTTGAGGTTCTACACCAGCTTGAGCATCGATTAATGCTACAGCACCATCTAGAACTCTTAAACTACGTGAAACTTCTACAGTAAAGTCTACGTGACCTGGGGTATCAATAATATTGAAACGGTATCCCTTCCAGTGTGCAGTTGTTGCAGCAGAAGTAATTGTAATACCTCTTTCTTTTTCTTGTTCCATCCAGTCCATTTGTGATTCACCATCGTGAGTTTCACCAATTTTATGTGTTACTCCAGTATGGAATAATACACGTTCAGTAGTAGTTGTTTTTCCGGCATCAATGTGAGCCATGATACCGATATTTCTTACTTTGTCAATTGAGACATCTCTTGCCATATATTTCTCCTACCATCTATAATGAGCAAATGCTTTATTAGCTTCAGCCATCTTGTGAGTATCTTCACGTTTTTTAACAGCTCCACCAACGCCTTTTGCAGCATCCATAATTTCGTTTGCTAATTTTTCAGCCATAGTTTTGCCACGACCAATTTTAGCATAATTTACTAACCATCTTAGAGCAAGCGATTGGGCTCTATCAGGACTTACTTCTAGTGGAACTTGTACATTAGAACCACCTACACGTCTAGATTTAACTTCTAGAACTGGCATAATATTCTTCATTGCTTCGTTATAAACTTCCATTGGGTCTTTCTTAGTTGCTTCTTTGATTATATCGAATGCTTCATAAAGAATCTTTTGTGCAGTACCTTTTTTACCACCAATCATAAGTGTGTTAACTAATTTAGTAACTACTTTTGAATTGTATATTGGATCAGGTAATACATCTCTTTTTACAGCACGTCTTTTACGCATAATTATCTTCTCCCTCCTTTAATTATTATTTAGTTTTTGGTTTTTTAGTACCGTATTTACTACGACCTTGTTTTCTATTATTAACGCCTTGAGTATCAAGTGTACCACGTACAATATGATATCTAACACCGATAAGGTCTTTAACACGACCACCACGAATTAATACTACGCTATGTTCTTGTAAGTTATGACCTTCACCTGGAATGTAAGTATCAACTTCACGACCATTTGATAATCTAACACGAGCATATTTTCTTAATGCTGAGTTTGGTTTCTTTGGTGTACGAGTAGCAACTCTTGTACAAACACCACGTTTTTGTGGACTATTTGTTTCAGTTTCTTTTCTTTCCATAGAATTGAAGCCAACATTTAATACTGGGCTTTTACTCTTTTTAGTTTTCTTACTTCTTCCTTTTCTAACTAATTGGTTAATAGTTGTCATAAAATCCTCCTTCCATTAACACACATCCTGGTGTATCAATTATTCTTTTTAAATAAGCTCTACCGAAATAGAACCATAATTAAAATTCATTAATACTATAGCATTCTGCCTCACTCTTTGTCAACAAAAATTTATCTTTAGCTTAAATTTTTCTCGTATCCCTTTGTTGTATAATTTTTACAGGAAATATATGGAGTATAAGTAACAATTTCATCATTAGCTATCTTAACATAACCATCACAAATATCATCATCAATTTTCAGTTCAGTAACGATACCTTTTTCAATAGCATCACTTAAGCTAAAATTGATGACTTCAATAGTTTGAGGGTAATCTTTTTTTGCATCGCTATATTCTGAAACAGATGTAGCAAAATATTCTTCTAATTCATGATATTTTTTAATTTTTTTATCTAATTTAAAAGAATACATTGTAAATAAAATAAAAATCAACACTAGAATTATTCCCCAAGCAATCGTAAACTTACGAAATTTTTTCATTTTTATTCTTCAACTCCATATCCTTCTGTCGAGTAGGAATCACAATCGATGTATGATTTAACATTGTAATCATTGTCTTTAAAGCTTGCAACTGAATAACCATCACACGCGTTATTTGTGCGTTCATCTTTAATAGCTTGAATATATTTTTTATTGATAATGTCATTTGCATTAATAATAATTGTTTCATCATCTGCAATTGTAATAGCATTTTCTTTTAAATATCGGATGGTTCCAGCATGTAGCTGACTTTCTTTAGTCATATAATATTTATCTTTAGCATTAGTAGTACTGCTATTATCAGTTTGATTATTATCTAATTGGCTACTATCATTATTAGAAGAATTCGATTCTTTAGTATCCAAAGTATTATTATTGTTATTAATACTATCAGATATCTCAGAAGAATTGTTATTTGAATAGTTAGTAGAATTATTAACTCCAGTTAAATTACTAGTAAATTCATTTGATAATTTATAAACATATAAAACAGAGATTAATAAAAATGATAAGATAATAGCCATACATATTAAAAGTGTATTTAGACTCCAACCTTTGTTATTTAGTTTCATGGTATTTCACCTCGAGATAGATTATATATCAATACTTGTTTTTAAGCAAGAAAAAACTGTAGAATAATTCTACAGTTTCAATTTATCTTTGGTTACAAATTAGCAGTTAACTAATTCAACAGTAGCACCAGCTTCTTCAAGTTGTGCTTTAACTTTTTCAGCTTCTTCAGCAGGAAGGTTTTCTTTAACGTTTCCACCGTTATCAGCTAAAGCTTTAGCTTCTACTAGTCCTAGACCAGTTAATTCTTTAAGAATTTTGATAACAGCAATCTTAGTTGCACCAGCATCCTTTAATACTACATTTTTGTTTGCAGCAGCAGCATTATCTTCGCCAGCAGCAGGAGCAGCAGCAACAGCAACAGCAGATGGATCTACTCCAAATTCTTCCTTCATTGCATCAACTAATTCTTTAACTTCAAGAATAGTCATTTCTTTTAAACCTTCGATAAATTCTTCTTTAGTAAATTTTGCCATTTTTATTTTCCTTTCTTAATAAACTATTTTTCTAATTGTTCTGAGTATAAGTTCAATGCGATAGATAAATCTCTAACATATTGAATCATACCACCAGCAAGTTGTGTTAACAATCCTTCACGAGATGGAATACTTGCATATTCATTAATCGTTTCAAGACTAGCAACATTACCACTAATGATACCAACTCTAATAGTGGCATTTTCATGTTCTTTAGCAAATTTGCTTAGAACTTTGATAGGTTCTAGTAAAGTTTCGCCAAATACAATTGCGTTAGGTCCTTCTAAGAATGCATCATCCATACCAATAGATAAGTCATTTAAAGCACGTCTAACTAATGTATTTTTATAAATTTTTACTTCACCATTAGCATCTTTTAGATTTCTTCTTAATTCAGTAAATTCAGCAACTGTTAAACCTTGATAAGAGAATACAATTACAGACTCAGAAGCCTTAACTTTATCGCTTATTTCAGAAACAACTGCAGATTTTGCTTCAAGAATTTTCTTACTTGCCATAGTTTTTTGTCCTTTCTATAAATTTTATATAAAAAAGCTTTCCAATCAGGAAAGGTTAAAGAATTTTATCTTTATTTTCCCTCGGTAAGATTTATTTTTGCACTTACTGTCTTTGGTATATTAGGCTTTTTTAACTTATTTAATAAAATTAGATTCCAAATGAATTTTTATCTAATTTAATTCCAGGTCCCATTGTAGATGCTACAGAGATATTTTCAATGTAGTTACCTTTAACAGTAGATGGTTTAGCCTTAACAATAGTATTAAATACATATGTTAAGTTTTCTAGTAATTGTTCATCAGTAAATGAAACTTTACCAATAATTGTGTGAACATTACCAAATGAATCAGTCTTGTATGATACCATACCTTTTTTGATATCTTCAACTGCTTTTGCAGTATTCATTGTAACAGTACCAGTCTTAGGGTTTGGCATTAAACCTTTAGGACCTAAAACACGACCAATTCTACCTAATTGTGCCATCATATCTGGTGTGGCAACGATAACATCAAAATCAAACCAATTTTCATTTTGAATTTTTTCGATCATATCAGTATCGCCAACATAATCAGCACCAGCATTTTTAGCAGCATTAGCAGCTTCACCCTTAGCAATAACTAAAACTTTTTTAGTTTTACCTGTTCCGTTAGGAAGTACGAATGAGCCTCTTAATTGTTGATCTGCTTTTTTAGTATCTAAATTTAGTTTAATGGCAACTTCTACAGTACTATCAAATTTAGCAGTAGCAGTTTCTTTAACTAATTTAATAGCTTCTTCTTTAGTATATAATGTATTTTTATCTACTTTTTTAGAAGCTTCCACATACTTTTTGCCTTTTTTCATACTTATTTCCTTTCTAATTGTGGTTTATTAGCGGAATTATTTTTTTATATTTTGTAATTACTTTTCTTCTTCTTCAGTTTCTTTAGATTTGTCGTTAATTACTTCAACTTCACCGATAGTTGCGTTCTTATTTGCTTCTTCAGCAGCTTCTAATTCAGCTTCACGTTTTGCAGCTTCAGCTTCTTCTAATGCAGCTTCTTTACCTTGTTCAGCTAATTCTTTATCATTTAAGCCTTCGATTGCAACGCCCATGTTTCTAGCAGTACCTTCAACAATGTTCATTGCAGCTTCTAATGTATAGCAATTTAAATCAGGTAATTTAGTTTCAGCAATTTCTTTTAACTGATCAACAGTTAAAGTTGCAACTACTTCGTTAGCTCCCTTAGTGCTACCTTTTTGAATTTTAGCAGCCCTCTTAATTAAGAATGGAGCTGGTGGAGTTTTTAATACAAAATCGAATGATCTATCATCATAGATTGTGATAACGCATGGAAGAACGTCTCCCATTTTGTCTCTAGATGCATCATTAAATTTTGAGCAAAAATCTTGTAAGTTAATTCCTGCTGGTCCTAACACAGTACCTACTGGAGGAGCTGGTGTTGCTTTGCCGGCTGGAATTTGTAATTTAATTTGTTTTACGATTTCTTTAGCCACGAAAAACACCTCCTATAAAATATTTTGTCGCGTAAGTGGTGTGGGCATTCCGCTTTCCCCTCCACTTAATGGTTACACAGTCATCAAGTAATAGTTAAAATGTAATAAATATATGTAATCGATAATGATACTACCATAGTAACGGTTAAAAATCAAGTAAAAAATGACGATATCCTTAAATTTTTCTTGGCGACTTTGTTTGATCGCTGCAAGCATTTATAAGTTGTTAAAATATAGAAATGTTTGATGATTAGTAGTAATGATTGTTATGTTAATTATGATGATAATGCTTAATTTATTTATAATACTGAATGTAATACTGAATGATGGTTGATTATTATGATTGTGAAAAATGCATGATTCCAAATAAAAAAACTATAGACAAATCTCTTAGAGAAAATCTTTCTATAGTTTAATTTTATTATTAGTTTTATTTATTACATTTGACTAACTTGATTCAACTCAACTTCAACAGGAGTTTCTTGTCCGAACAAATCGATTAAAACATTTAAACGTCCGTTTTCTAAATCAAGAGTATCAACACTACCTGACATACCTTTGAATGGTCCATCAATAATGTTAACTTTAGTACCAACAGCTAAATCCTTAGGAGTTTCTACTCTACTCATACCCATATCAGCTAAAATACGATCAATTTCTTGAGGTAATAATGGAGTTGGTTTAGCACCTTTACCGCTGGAGCCAATGAAACCAGTAACACCTGGTGTATTTCTAACGATGTACCAAGATTCATCAGACATTTTCATTTCAACTAAAATGTATCCAGGAAACATCTTTTTTTGTTTTTCTTTTTTAACACCATTTTTTACTTCTACTTCGGTAGTTTCAGGAATTACAATTCTAAAAATATTATCTTGTAGACCCATTGATTCGATTTTAGATTCTAATTTTTCCTTAACTTTATATTCGTGTCCACTATAGGTGTTAACAACATACCATTCTTTTTCCATTAGACTAATGCCCCCTTAATTAATGATAATATTAAATTTAAGATTGAGAAGAAACCAGCTAGAATTAAGCAAAAGATAATTGTCGCAAAGGTATACTTAAGTATATCTTTGAATTTAGGCCAATTAATTTTCTTTAATTCTGCTTTTACTCCGCTTAAATATGATTCTTTATTACTTTTTTTCTTTGTATCTTTTTTTGCCATTTATAGCACCTCTTATTTTTATAAAATAAAAACGCATATTGCTTGCGTATCACAACTAAAATATACTATAAGTCCTAAGAAAATGCAAGTGATTTTGGTAATTTTTTGAATTTTTTAGCTGTTCTTAAAATATTAAAAGTGTAATAACTAACTGTTAAAAACAAATTAATTATTACACTTATTTTGAGACTATTTAAAATTTATTTACTATCCATTTGAAGAACATCAACGACATCTTTAATCTTTCTTCTAATCCGTTGGGCCGTATTATCGATTTTTTTAGGAGATTCATGTAGAACATCAGCTATTTGTTTATAATCATATTCTAATATCATTAAGTCAAAAACTTTAGTTTCAAAAGGAGATAACTTTGCTTCACACGAATTTATGATTGCTTCTAAGTTTTCTCTAGTAGCAATATTTATTAAAGGATTATTTTTGTTATCATCACTTATTATATCAATTAAAGTAGTATCGTAATTTTCGTAATCATAATCGATTGACAAAATGTCTTTATTAAATTTTGATTTAGTATTAGTTGCTGCTCTTAAAAGATTAGATAGGCGCCTTTTTACACATAAAGTTATAAATGTTGGCAATTGTGTTTCTTTATTGTCATTATATTTATCTAGGGCATCAGCAAATCCCAACATAGCTTCCTGATAAATATCTTTGTATTCAATGCCAGACTTAGCAATTATTTTTGCATATCTTCTCATGGCTTGTTCAATAATATAGTAATACTTTTTAAATAATATATCTTTGGCATCTTCGCTTTCTTCGTTAGCCATAAAAAGCAATTCTGCATCATTTGTATCTTTATAAGTTTTTCCCATTAACGAAATGCAATGTCATATATAAGAATAGCCGCTGCAACAGAGGCATTAAGACTATTGACATGTCCTTTCATAGGTAGTGAAACAATTTCATCACAATTTTCTCGTACTAAACGTGATAAACCAAAACCTTCGCTTCCAACTACTAAAACTACTTTATCGCTATAATTGCAAGTTTTACTAGAAGTGCCATCAGCTTCTGCACCGTATACAAAAAAGCCATTATCTTTAAAATCATTAATAGTTTTTACTAAGTTATTAACACGAGCGATATTTACATACTCTAAAGCACCAGTTGATGTTTTCATAACAGTTTCATTAACATCAACACTACGATCTTTTGGAATAATAATTGATTTAACACCTGCTGCTTCACAAGTACGAATAATAGCACCAAAATTGTGTGGATCTTCTAAATGGTCTAAAACAACTACTAAGTCTTCATTATACATTGATTTATAGTCAGCATAATTAAAGTCATCCACTATTGCCATAATTCCTTGGTGATTACCTTTTACCATTCTGTCCATAGTCTCACGAGAAACTGATTCAAATTGAATTTTGTTCTTGCGAATACTTTGCATTATTCTTTCATCTTTCATATTACTAGTCATGTAAAGTTTTTTTATTTTTTTGGGGTTTGATAATACTTCATTTAAAACATTTTTACCATATACTTTCATTTTTTATGACCTCCTTCATTATTTGTTCAATTCTTTCTAAGTTATTTTGATAATATAAATAGCCAATTAAACATTCAAGACCAGTTGCAATACGATAAGTTACAATATCAGTATGCTTAGCTTTGCCACCATGGGCATTACGTCCCCACTTAACTATTTCTTCTTCTTCGTTTGTTAGAAAACCTTGCGTATTTAGAGCTTCGTAGATTTTTCTTTGACTTTTAGCACTAACGAAATTTAGGCTTCGGCGTTGAATTTCTTTTAATTTGCACATTTTTTCTTCTACTAAAAATTTACGAATATAAAATTCATAAATGCAATCGCCAATATAGGCATATACTAAAGGGTTCTTCATAATTCATCACGTTTCAAATATTAACACACTTTATTTAAAATGTAAAATAAAAAAGCACTATTTATTGATCAAATTTAATTACATTTTCTTTTTTTATTGTATAGTGCTTTTATTTCGATATTTTCTTCTTATTATTTTTGATTTGTTTTTTTTGCCTGTGGATAACTAAGATTTAGCTGTTTACAACTTTTATTTTTTATTTTTTAATAACTTTAAATAATTTATTTATTTTTCAATTAGAGAAGCAGCTACATTTAAGGCTGCCACTGTTCCTTCGTACATAGCAGTAATTATTTGATAATAGTCCTTTTTGACATTATCGCCAACAGCATATAATCCAGGAATTTCTGTTTCATATTTAGCATTTACTTTAATGTAACCCTCATTATCAAAAATATTAAAATTATTAAGATAAGTAATATTTGGTTCATAGCCAATATAAATAAATAAACCTGATACTTCTAAGTTTTCTTCTTTATTTTCTTTTTTTATGGTTAGACTGGATAATTTTTCTTCGCCATTTAAAGAAGTTACGGTTGTATTATAAATAATTTCAATATTTTTCTTAGCTTTTAATTTTTCAAGTAATGGCTCTTCTACTTTTAACTTATCTTTTCTAATTAGCATATAAATTTTATAGGCAAAGCTAGATAAGTATAGTGTTTCTTGAACGGCAGAACGGCCAGAGCCAACAACTGCAATGGTTTGATTTTTAAAGAAGGCTCCGTCGCAAACCGCACAATAGCTAATACCTCGTCCTAAGAATTTTTCTTCATTGGCTAAACCTAATTTTCTAGCTTTACGACCGCTTGCTATAATTACTTTTTTAGTCTCATAAGTTGCTTCTTTAGTCTTAACTTTAAAAGTATTTTGCTCTTTAAAGACATTTAATACTGTTTCTAATTTATATTCTATATTTAAAGATATTAGATGTTCATAAAGCTTATAAGAAAAGTCAGCACCACTGATGTTAGGTAAAGCTGGGTAATTATCAATTTTATCAATATAATTAATGATACCACCCGGCATACCTTTTTCCAAGCATAAAACTTTTAGATTACTTCTTTTAGCATAGATAGCAGCACTTATTCCGGCAGCTCCTAAACCTACTATTATTAAATCATACATTTTTGCAGTCTCCTTTAATTCTTTTGGTTTTAAAAATGAATATCTTTGGTTTCTTCATTATTATATAAGTCTTCATAACGGTCTTTACGACTAATAATCATAATTGCTAGTAGCCCAATTATAAACATAATTACTGAAACAATTTGAGCTACTTTAAAACCACCAAGCATTAAAGAATCAGTACGCATGCCCTCAATAAAGAAGCGACCAGCTCCATACCACATTAAATAAGTTGCAGTTAAAGTTCCAATTTTAGTTTTTTTAGAGCGGCGAATTATTAGCATAATAATAAACCCTAAAAGACACCACAACGATTCATAAAAGAAGGTTGGTTCATAATAAATACCATTTATTTGCATCCCCTTAATAATAAAATTAGGAATGTGTTTATTTTGAAGAGCAAGTAATGTCGTTGCAGGACCATGTGCTTCGCCATTAAAGAAGTTGCCCCAGCGGCCAATAGCTTGAGCCAAAATTAACGATGGACACACAAAATCTAAAACCCGAGTCAAGGAAACATTATATTTCTTGCAATATAAATACATTGTAATTAGTCCAGCGATAATTCCACCATGAATAGCAAGTCCGCCTTCCCAAACATAAAGAATTGATACTGGATTAGATGCATAATTGCTCCAGTTAAATGCTACATAATAAAGTCTAGCACCAATAATTCCAAATATTAATGCGTAAAAAAACATATTAAAGAGAAAATCTGTATTAAAGCGAAAACGTTTTGCTTCTCTTTCAGCAATAATGTAACCTAAAATAACCCCTACTAAAATTAAGACGGAATACCATCTAATTTCAAAATTTCCAATAGTAAATAGAACTGGATTCATAATTACCTCTTTTCTTCCACTTGATTATATCAAAAACATATTAGTTTTACTAGATGAGTTTAATGGTGCTAATAGAAAAAGTGCTTATCGAGTATAAACAAAATTTAATGACTATTTGATAAGATGCTAAAAAATAGATATTAATTGACTAAGAAATGTTATTTTATATCTATTTTTGTTTATAAGTATAATTTATATTTTTTAGATACGATATTTATCGATTAAATATTTCTTTAAATATTGACCTGTATATGAGTTAGGATTTTCAGCAACTTCTTCTGGAGTTCCCGTACATACTATCTTTCCACCTAAAGCCCCGCCTTCTGGACCTAAATCGATAATATAATCAGCTACTTTAATAACATCTAAATTGTGTTCGATAACGACAACGGTATCTCCGTTGTCAACTATTCTTTGTAAAATAACTAATAGCTTTTTAATATCATCAATATGAAGACCAGTAGTAGGTTCATCTAAAATGAATAAACTCTTGCCAGTAGGTTTCTTTTGTAATTCTTTTGCTAATTTAACACGACCAGCTTCACCACCAGATAAAGTTGGAGCACCTTGACCCAGTTCGACATAAGATAAACCAACGTCCATCATGATATCTAAAGTACTCTTTATCTTTGGAACATTACTAAAAAATTCTTGAGCTTCTTCAACACGCATTTCTAAAATATCGGCAATATTTTTACCTTTATAACGAATATTCAAAGTATCTTTGTTATAACGAGTACCATGGCAAACTTCACAAGGAACATAAACATCTGGTAAGAAATGCATTTCTATTTTCTTAACACCATCCCCATAACAAGCTTCACAACGTCCACCTTTAACATTAAAGGAAAAACGTCCTTTATCAAAGCCACGAATTTTAGCTTCTTTGGTTTGAGCTAGTAAATCTCTTATATCGTCAAATAAGCCAACATATGTAGCAGGATTACTTCTTGGGGTACGGCCGATTGGGTCTTGGGAAATTTGAACAACTTTATCAATTTCATTTATACCTTTAATCTTCTTACATTTGCCTGGAAAAACTTTGGATTTTGGATAAATATTTTTAAATACTGATTTATAAAGAATTTCATTTACTAAGGAACTCTTACCAGAACCAGATACACCAGTTACACAAACAAACTTGCCTAGAGGTATTTTGACATCAATATTTTTTAAATTATGTTCAGTAGCACCGATTATCTCCAAGAACTTACCATTACCTTTTCTTCTTTCTTTAGGAATTGGAATAAAGTATTCACCCGACAAGTATTTACCGGTTAAAGAGTTAGGATTTTTCATAACTTCTTCTGGAGTACCAGCAGCCATAACCCTTCCACCTTCTTTACCAGCACGAGGTCCAATATCTACTAAGTAATCACTAGCTAACATAGTATCGCTGTCATGTTCAACCACTATTAAAGTATTACCTAAACTAACCATTTCTTTTAAAGAACGAATTAATTTATCATTATCTCTTTGATGCAACCCAATACTTGGTTCATCTAGGACATATAAGACACCACTAAGACGACTACCGATTTGAGTAGCTAGACGAATTCTTTGGAGTTCACCTCCTGATAAAGTTCCAGCCATTCTATCTAAAGTTAAATAATCTAAACCCACATTTTTTAAAAATTCTAAGCGATTTATAATTTCCTTAATAATTAATTTACTAATTTCTTGCTGTTCTTTAGTTAATTTTAGATTTCTAATAAATTCTAGTAAATTACCAATACTCATTTGGGTCATTTCATAAATATTTTTTTGATTAATGAAAACATTTAGAATGCCTTCTTTTAAACGGGCACCATGGCATACTGGACATGTTAGTTCCATCATATAATTATCTAGCCATTCTCTTATCCAACTTGAAGATGTTTCAATGTAACGACGTTCTAAATTAGTAATAATGCCTTCATAGTAATCGGTGGTAAATCTTTTATTACCATTTTTAGCAGTATATTCAAATTGTAATGGTTCATCACTACCATAAAGAAGAATTTTCTTTTCTTTTTTAGTTAGTTCTTTATAAGGTTTATTCATATCAATATGATAATAATCACAAGCTGTCTTAACATTAGTATAGAAGATATTAGTATCATCTTTTAAAGTTTGAATAGCTCCTTCATTAATAGAAAGTGTTTTATCAGGTACAAGTAAGTCTTCACTAATAGCAGTTTTAAAGCCTAAACCTTTACATTCTGGGCAAGCTCCAAATGGGGCATTGAAGGAAAACATGTTAGGTTCTAAGTCTGGTAGGGAATAATTACATTCAATACAGGCAAATTTTTCACTCCATAAAATTTCTTCACCGTCAATAACATGAATTAAAACCATACCATCAGCAAGTTTTGTTGAAGTCTCAATAGCTTCGAAGACACGTGAACGTTCACTTGGACTTAGAACAATTCTATCAACAACAGCCTCAATGCTATCTTTAACATTTTTTTCTAAAGTAATTTCTTCATCTAAACTGTAAACAGTTCCATTAACTCTTACTCTTGAATAGCCTTCTTTTCTTAAATCATCTAAAATATCTTTATGAGTTCCTTTTTCATTTCTAACGATAGGAGCCATAATTTCTAATTTTGTGCCTTCTGGCATGTTCATAACTTTATTAGTCATTTCTTCAATACTTTGATGAACAATTGGAGTATGATGATTAGGACAATATGGTGTACCAATACGAGCATACAACAGTTTTAAATAATCATAAATTTCAGTTACAGTACCAACTGTACTACGTGGATTATTATTAGTAGTTTTTTGGTCAATAGCAATACTTGGACTTAATCCTTCAATAGAATCTACATCTGGCTTTTCACTGCCTCCTAAGAACTGGCGAGCATAACTTGATAAGCTTTCAACAAACCTTCTTTGACCCTCGGCATATATGGTATCAAAGGCTAGAGAAGACTTACCGGAACCGGATACCCCGGTCATAACGATTAGTGAGTTTTTTGGTAAATCTAAGTCAATGTTTTTTAAGTTGTTTTCTCTTGCTCCCCTTATTATAATTTTATCATTTTTCATAAAAAATCACCCTTACTTCTTTATTTATTTTTCTTATTAATTTTCTTTGGCTGTGTTAATTTTTTTGGCACTTTTTATTCTATCATAGAAATTACAATGGCGACAAAATTCTTCACATTTTTTATTATTTAAGAAGTTTTCTTGCATATTTTTGGCTCTTTTTCCTTTAAGGATATCATCTATTTTATCATTTAAAATATTTCCTAGAGTTATTGTACCATTATAATCTAGACAACAAGGAACAATATCACCATTTACTAAGATGCCAATGTGACTGCGAAGTCCCATACAAGAACCTTCTTCATTGTAATAATTATTATTTAAATCAGGCCAAATAAAAGGAATTTCTCGGTCTAAATAAATATTATCCTGTATTTTATTATTCCCATTTAAGTTAGTTTTATAATACTTTTCTAGTTTTTCAATAATTTTTTTAGAACTAGCTTGTTCATTCCACAGACGATAAACAATTATCGTTCCATGCTTATGTAATTTATCAACAGCTGTAAAGATATTTTGAAGATAAATATCAATTTCTTCATCGCTTTTAATAGCTTGCAGAGATATATTTAGCTGATGGATGTTGGTATTATTTTCAATTTTATTAATCAAGTAGCCATTAGTAGTTATATTAATTTTAAAGCCGAATTTTACAGTTGCTAAATCAATGAATTCATTAATATGACTATGAACTAAAGGCTCACCCATTAAATGAAAATATAAATAGTCAGTATAATCTTTTAATCTAGGTAAAATTTCTTTAAAAGTATCTAATGACATTTCCTCTTTTTTTCTTCTATTACTTGGACAAAAACTACATTTTAAATTACATATATTGGTTATTTCCAAATAAATTTTTTTAAATCTTTTTTTCATTTAAATCTTTTATCCCCTTCCTATTTAGTCATTTATTTTCTAAATTTTAAATATAAATATTATTATTTTTTTGCATTATCTAATTTTTCAATTGTTAATGATTTAGGTGTTTCTTCTGTTATTTTTTCATTTTTTAAATATTTTTCTAAAGTTATAATTAATTCTTTATTAATTCTATTTATAGCTTTTAAATTAATTAAATTTGCTGGTAGTTTTTGACATTCTAATTCTAAGGCTTTTAAATAATTAGAAAAGATATTTATAATAGTTTCATATCTAGAATCACTAGATATAAAAATAGTTCCTAATAATTTTTCAAAATGCATTAAAGCCCCAATATCTTGATTTGTAAATTTTGCATTATTTTGACTAATAAGAATTATTAATTTTATCAAAGTTATACGGTTATTACGTCCAGTATAGTACTTATAAATTTCTAAGGGATTTATATAGTAGGTAGTATCTTTTCCTAATAATAATCTCTTTATTTCTTTATGAAAAATTAATTGATTAGTAAATGGGATCATCTCGTTATAATAGTCTTCCATTCTTTCATCGAAGGATGCCATTTCTTCTTTATTTTTAGAAGTTAATTTCTTTGGTTCTCTGTTTGCTAAATAATGTTCGCGGCTAGCTATTTTTAAAATACTAGTAATATGTTTTTTCCATTTTACATTTGTATTATAAATAATTTTCTTATTTATTTCTAATAAAATTGTTATTTCTTCTTCTGTTAATTTTAGCATAATACCACTCACTCTAGCTCGCTATTTTATCATATATTTTTAAAGTTTGGAGAAAAATCTGACAGTTTTTTAAATACTTGGAGTTTTCCTTATATATAATAATGAGAATAATTATTAAGTCTTAGCATGTTCTATAGAAGTGGATTACTTGTGTATTTTAACTTCTGTAGGGAGGTTTATTTAAGTTTAAAAATAATTTAGCATTGGTTTACAATTAATATTGTTTATATTATAATATAAATAGAAATGGTAGGATGATTTATGAATAATATCAAAAAAATAAGAATTAAACGAAATATAACACAAGTTGACTTAGCTAAAGTTATTAATGTTAAACAGGAAACTATCAGTGCTTATGAATCTGGAAAAGCTCAACCTAGTTGCGAAGCTTTAGTAAAAATTGCTAATTATTTAAATACTTCTTGTGATTATTTATTAGGTCGTATTGAAGATGATTCACCTTTAACTGGTTATAATATTAAAAGTATGAATCCTAAAACATATAAAATGATTAATAACTTTTTAATGTTAAAAGATAGAGAAAAAGATGAATGTTTATGGTATAGTGAAGCCATTAGGAAAAGAGATTTTAATTAATTGTTATTGAAATAAGTATTTTTAAATATTTAATATAAAAGTCCTAAAGATAGAAAAAAAATCTATCTTTTTTGATAGATAAAATTTGTTAAATTGTTTAATGATTAATTAAGCATTACAATTGAGATATTTAAAATACCAGCAATTATTAGCCATAATAGATATGGTATTTGTAAATAAGCAGCAAGAGGTTTTAACTCGTAAAATTTAATAATCATAATAATGACTAAGACTACCAAAAGTAGTAACCATAAAAAGGCAAAGAATAGCCACCCTAGTCGAAAGAAGAATAATGACCATAAAGTGTTTACTAATAACTGAATTAAATAAAAGAAGCAAGCTCTTTTTTTGAATTTTTTATCCGTTTTATTACAGCAAATGAGATATGAGGAAATGCCCATTAGGATATAAAGAATTGTCCAAACTATAGGAAATGCTATTGGTGGTGGGGCAAAGAAAGGTTTTTTTAAAGTCTTGAAAGATGCCATATTGCCTCCTAAGAGAGAACCCAAAAAACCAGCAGCAAGGGCAAAACCGATAAAAATAATTAACATTTTATAATTAACTTTTTCTTGATTTAATGTATTTTTTACTTTATTTTCACTGTTTTCCATACTAATCACCATTAATAGTATATACGAAAGTTAAATTTTTATTTATAACAATCTCTGGTGATTTTATGGAAATACCTACTGATGATGGTCTTCAAGATTACCTAGTAGATGAAGCTATCGAAATAGCTGGAAAAAGCAGTAAAAATAAAAGATTAGCTCTTAAAAAAGCTAATGTTAATAAAAATACTAATAATTAATTTATTATTTATTATTTTTTACTTTTCGTTCTTGGATATGATAAATTATTTTTAAAGATAGTTTAGTTGGTATAAAGCGATTAAAGAATAATCCTAGGCGAACACTAAGTCCAGGAACAATTATAAGTTTATTTTTTAGGGTTTTATTAATGGCATATTTTGCTACTTGGTAAGATTTTTTTTCTTCGATATTAAACTTACCACCAGCTACTTTATTAAATTCAGTGGCTACGGGTCCAGGGCAAAGACAAGATATTTTAACATTACTTTTTTGATGTCTTAATTCTTCATAAATAGCTAAGGTAAATTTCAATACATAATTTTTAGTGGCATAGTATGTATTAAGACGAGGTCCAGCTAAGAAGCCTGCTGATGAGGCAACATTTAAAATTCTTCCTTTATCTTTTTGATAGAAATCTTTTAAAAATAATTTAGTTAAAATATGAACGGCTTTGATATTAAGGTTTATCATTTCTAGTTCTCGGTTAAGATTAGTTTCCGTAGTTAAACCGAAAAGTCCAAAACCAGCATTATTAATTAGCAAATCTATATTTTTATCTTTAGTTAATTCATATAGCCTGTAACAATTTTCTTCTATTCCTAAATCAAGTTTAATTATTTCAACATTTGTTTTCAAACTTGTTTGTAAGTCCTTTAGACGATCTTCTCGGCGAGCAACGACTATTAAATCCCAACCTAAGTTAGATAAATATTTAGCCATATCGCGTCCAAGACCACTAGATGCTCCAGTTATAAGTGCTTTCATAATTTATTATATAGACATAAAGTCTATTCCTTTCTTTATTTATTCTTAATATTATCTTACCATATTTTTTAAATTTAATTTATAATTATTGTAGGTGATTAGGATGTATCTTTTATATTATTATCTCTTTATTAATGTCTTAAGTTTCATACTTTTTGGTATCGATAAGAGATTAGCAGTGAAGCACAAATGGCGAATTAGTGAGAAGACTCTGTTAATTTCCTTTATTTTAGGTGGCTTTATTGGTGGCGGTTTAGGAATGTTTACTTGGCATCATAAAACTAAGAAGTGGTATTTTAAATTATGGTTAATTGTAAGTGTTGTTATTCATTTAATTCTTTTATATAATTGTTATTTTTCTAAGTAAATTATTTAAATGTAAAAAAGAAAGCCTTAATTATTTGACTTTCTTTATTTTTATTAATTATTAGATATTACAGCAGCAAGAGCTGGATACATTTGTTTCTTACGAGAAACCATATCTGGTAAATAAGTTCCTTCTTTAACATCACTAATCTTATATGCATCACCAATAATACTGTCTACACCTGTGCTGTAAAGTAAGTAAGAACCATTACGAACAGCATCAGTTACGAATAATACAGCTAATTTGTAATTATTTTTTACACACATATCGTCTAAATGAGCAATATATTTAGGCATATCTTTAGCAATTTCATCAAAATCTAGAGTCATTACTTGACCAATACCGATAGATGTCTCACCTAATTTAAATGTTTTGAAATCTTGTTCAACGATTTCTGGAATTGTCATACCAGCGATTGATGAACCAGCTTTTAACATAGCCATACCATATTCTTGAATGTCAAGGTTAGCAATAGCTGCTAATTTACGAGCGACTTCAACATCCATATCAGTAGTTGTTGGACTCTTAAGTAATAATGTATCAGATAAAATAGCACTTAACATTAAGCCAGCGATATTAGCAGGAATTTCAATATTATTTTCTTTATAGATTTGATAAATTAAAGTACAAGTACAACCTACTGGCATTGAACGAAATTGAATAGGAATTTGAGTACCTAAATTTCCTAAATTATGGTGATCTATTATTTCCATAATTTCGGCTTCTTCTAGGCCGTCAACACTTTGAATTGGTTGATTATGATCTACTAAAATAACCTTATACTTTTCATAGTTATTTTGATCAATTAATCTTAGCATACCTACGCATGTATTATCTTGATTAACGATTGGATAGTTAGTATGACCATATTTATTAGAAATACTAACAAAGTTATCACGATAATCAGAATCAGTAAACTTGACAGGTGTTGGATTAATATTAATAGTTTCAATATAATTACATAATTTCATTCTATTAGCAGTTACATAAGTAGAATCTGGAGTACTAATAACATTAACTTTCTTAGATGCAGCTTTTTCAAGTAATTCTTCTGGGAAAGTTCTATCTCCAACAATAATTATTAATTTAACACCACAATCAATGGCATAATCAATAATATATTGTCTATCGGCAACGATTAAAATATTATTATTATTTAATTCGATTCCTTCAGTGAAAGTTTTGCTCTTATAAGCAGCTGCTATTATTTCACCTTTAATTTCATCATCAAATTTTAATATTTCTTTGCCATTTAAAACTTCTAAAATGTTAGCATAAGATGTATTCAATTCATAAATATCACCTTCAATAATATTTTTAGCCATTTCTTTTACATTGATATAACCTTTTAATTTGTTATTCTCATCTACAAGAGGAAGACCTGTTACACCAAGTTTTTGTAGTTCTTCAAAGGTTTTAGCAATAGATGTATGTTCATTAATGTAAGCATCTTTTAAATAAGACATATTTTTGATTTGAACTTTAACATCATTTAGATAATGTGGCTCTTCAACCTTAAAATAGTCTAAAACAAATTTTGTTTCTTTATTAATATTTCCTAAGACTCTTGGTTCGGTAGTCCAACCTAGTTTATTCTTCAAATAAGAGTAACTGATTGATGCACAAACTGAGTCAGTATCTGGTTTTTTATGACCAATTACATATGTCATTTTCATTTTTACTACACTTCTTTCTTTAATAGGGTTATTATAGCACAACTTTTTTTAGTTTGAATAGTGCCTTTTGTAATTTTTAATTAACTATTTCCATTTATTTTTATTTGTTTGATTTCATTTCAAATAAGATGTCTCTTAATTCCATAGCTCGTTCAAAGTCTAAGTTCTTAGCGGCTTCATTCATTTGAGTTTCAATAGATTGCATTAATAAAGCTTTATCTTTTTTACTCATCTTAGTCTTTTCTTTACCACCATCATCTTTTATTTCATTAGATACTACTTCTCTTATTTCTTTTATAATTGTTTTTGGGGTAATATTGTGTTCTTCATTATATTTTTCTTGAATATTGCGACGACGATTCGTTTCTTTTATCGTTTCATCCATAGCTTGACTTATTGTATCGGCATACATTATGACACTACCATTGGCATTTCTTGCTGCACGACCAACGGTTTGAATTAAACTTCTAGTACTTCTTAAGAAACCTTGCTTATCAGCATCCATTATACAAATTAGTGATACTTCTGGAATATCAATTCCTTCTCTTAGAAGGTTTATACCGACAACACAATCATATTTGCCACATCTTAAATCGTGAATAATTTTTAGACGATCAAGAGTTTTAACTTCACTGTGTAAGTAAGCAACTTTTATGCCAACTTCTTTTAAATAATTGGTTAATTCTTCTGCCATTCTAATAGTTAAAGTGGTAATAAGAACTCTTTCATTTTTATTTTTGCGAATATTTATTTCTGAAATAATATCATCAACTTGACCTTCAGTTTGTCGTACTTCAATTTTTGGGTCTAAAAGTCCAGTTGGTCTAATAATTTGCTCAACATATTTATTATGAGTATGCTCTAATTCATAATCGCCAGGAGTTGCTGAAACATAAATTACTTGATTAATTTTTCTCTCAAATTCCTCATATTTTAAAGGACGATTGTCAAGAGCACTAGGAAGTCTAAAGCCATAATCTACTAGTGTTTGCTTTCGCATTCTATCCCCATTATACATACCACGAACTTGAGGTAAAGTAACATGGGATTCATCTACTACCAAAAGAAAATCATCTGGAAAGAAATCCATTAAGGTCGATGGAGTTTCTCCTTCATCACGAAGTGCCAAGTGACGGGAATAGTTTTCAACACCATTACAGAATCCAGTTTCTTTTAACATTTCGATATCATAATTAACACGTTCTCCTAGTCTTTGCTCTTCTAAGAGTTTATTATTATCTTTAAAGTATTGCAAACGAGTATCTAATTCAGCTTGAATTCTTCTTATGGCCTCTTGTAATTTTTCTTTACTAGTTACAAAATGGGTGGCTGGGAATATTGAGATATTTTTTACTTGTTTTTCTAAAGCCCCAGTTAATGGGTCAAATATACAAATACGATCAACTTCATCGCCAAATAATTCAATTTTAATACCATGGGATTTTTCGCTAGCTAAAATAATATCAATAGTATCGCCATGAACTCTAAAAGTACCACGATGGAAATCTAAATCATTTCTTTCATAAGTCATATCAATTAGACGGTCTAAAATTTCACCACGGCTAATTTTTTGACCAACACTTAAAATAAGCATAGAATTAACGTAGTCTTCTTTATCGCCAATACCATAAATACAAGAAACGGAAGCAACGACGATAACATCACGATTATTAATTAGACTGGATGTTGCTCCATGACGTAATTCATCTATTTCATCATTAATTGAACTATCTTTTTCTATATAAGTATCGCTAGAAGGGACGTAAGCCTCCGGCTGATAATAGTCATAATAAGATACAAAGTATTCGACATGATTATGAGGGAAAAACTCTTTTAATTCCGAGTATAATTGTCCTGCTAAAGTTTTATTATGAGCAAGAACCAAAGTTGGTTTATTAGTCTTAGCAATTACATTAGCTATTGTAAATGTCTTACCAGTACCAGTAGCTCCCAGTAAAACCTGTTCTTTTTTACCTTCATTTAGACCATCTACTAACTCCTTAATAGCTTTTGGTTGGTCACCACTTGGTTGATATTTTGATACTAATTCAAACATATTTAATTCCTCCAATAAATTTTAATTTATTTATTATTAGTTTAATTAATTATTAAGTGTTAATACTGTACTTTTTATTTATTTTAATATACAAGACTTATTTTTTAGTTTAATTTTTAAAATTCATTTATTTAAATCTTAATAATACTTAAGTTTTCGCCTATAATTCTAGCATTATTCAGTAATAAATACAAGAAAAAAGAATAACCACCAGTAAAGTTATATAGTTATTCTTTTTTTTAATTAATTCATATTTATTTAATTTTAATCATTCATCTTAATAACAAATTTGATTGGACAATCCGTTCCTTTTTCAAAATTTTCTAATGATGTTTGAACATCTGTCATTTCTATCTCTTTAGCATAAGATTCAAGATTTAATTTTCCTTCATGCATTAATTTGATAACACTTTCAAATTCTTTAGTGGTAAAGAACAAGCTACCAGACAAATGATATTCATTGTTAACAAAGTTAAATACATTTATTTCTGGGGCATTGCCATAAGCAATTAAAACCATTTCGCCACCTTTTTTCAAATGATTTAATCCCATTGTACTAGCTTTTTGATTACCAGAGCATTCAATTACAGCATCAAAGCCTGATGGTGCTACTTCTTTTAACTTATTATCAATTTGGTCATCTTTAGCATCAAAAGCCTTCTTTACAAAGCCTGAATCGGTAACCAATTTTATTCTATCGTTATTAGTCTCGGTTATATAAACTTCTTTAACATCTAGAGCATGAGCACAAGCTGCCGCAAACATTCCGATTGGACCACAACCAGTTATTAATACTTTACTATTTTCATTTACTTTAGCAAGTTTTAAGCCGTGCATAGAAATTGAGGCTGGTTCTACCATAGCACCTGCAGTAAAGCTAACATTATCTGGTAGGAATCTAACCATATCCTCTCTTACAGCAACATATTGTCCATAACCACCATCAGAGCCAATACCTGGACCGCCTTCTAAAACATGGTCACAAATATTTTCATGACCTGTACCACAGAACTCACAAGTATCTTTTAAGCAAGAGCCAATTTCCATGGCAACAACTCTATCGCCATTTTTAAATATTGTACTGTTACCTGAATCATATATTTCACCAGCGAATTCATGTCCAATAACAAAATTAGTACCAGCATTATAACCAGTTTGCCAAATCATATGGATATCAGAGCCACATATTCCAGTTCTTTTGACCTTTATAACAACCTTATTACCAGTAGCTACTGGTATATCTTTTTCAATTATTGCAAATTTTTTTGGTTCTACCAAAGTTAATGCTTTCATTTAAATAAATCACCTATCCTTAATTTGAGTATACCAAATTTTATAAAAAATATCAGAAAATTAAATAAATATTTTTATTATTATGTAAAGTTGATGCCAATCAGTTTTAAAAAAGTCACTAGTATTAGTTTTATATGTGACTTTAATTTCTTAATATACTTTTATTAATCATTTAAATCTTCTGATAATAATTTATTATCATCAGTTTCTTCTTTAGCACTATCACCTTTTTTAGAAATAACTTTTTCTTCTTTTAATTTAGTAAACATATCACGAATGCTTTTACTATTATTAGTTAACTTCTTAATAGTTATGTTATCAATTTTATCATTAGCAATTCGTAAGTTTTTATCGCTTGATAATAAGGCTTCTTTAGTTTTTTGTAAGTGGTCAATTGTTTTATCAATTTCCTCAATGGCAGTAGTAAATTTTTTACTGGCTAGAGCATAATTACGCCCAAAATCATTTTTAAATTTATTTAAGCTATCTTCAAAGTTAGAAATATCAATATTTTGATTCTGAACTATTTCTAGTTCCTTCTTATAATCTAAAGTATTTAACCCCATACTTCTTATTAATGTTATTAAAGGAATAAAAAATTGAGGTCTAATAACATACATTTTAGGATAACGATAACTAACATCTACGATACCAGTATTATAATAGTCATTGTCAATTTCAAGTAGCGATACTAATACAGCATATTCACAATTTTTTTCATGTCGGTCTTTATCTAATTCTTTAAAGAAGTCTTCATTCTTATGCTTACTAGCGGTCATATCGGCCTCATTTTTCATTTCAAACATTATTGAGGTAATTTCGGTACCTTCATCATCATAATCTTTAAAGATGAAATCGCCTTTAGAGCCAGTTTTAGCATCATTATCTTTTTCAAAGTAAGCATTTTTAAATAATGGTCTTAATTTGTTAAACTCTGTATTACAGTGTACTTCTAAAGACTCACCTACCATTTTAGTAGATTGTCTGGCTTTAAAGTCTTTGTAATATGCTATTTGTTCATCTTTAGCTTTTAATTTTTCTTCATAAGTTGCTTTTAAGGAAGTTTCTTTTATCAAATACTCACTTTTAGAGGTTTCTAATTTTGTTGTTACCTTTTCTAATTCTTGAATATTCTTTGATTTTTCTTCTTGTAGTTCTAATTGATATTTAGTTTCTTGAAGTTTTATGGCATTAGCATGGTCATTATTGATATTTTCTAATTTAGAGGTTAATTCGTTTATTTTAGCTTGTTGGTCATTTAGTTTTTTTATATATTCATCTTTTAGATTCTGGTTTTCTTTTTCATGTTTTCTTTCTAAATTAGCTTCTTGAATTTCTAAAGCTGTATCTTTTTCGCTATTAAATTGTTTTTCTCGTTCTTGTAAATCCTTTCTAAATTCTTCATCTCTTACTTGTTTAGCAATTGAATTATAAGACTGTTCATCAATTTGAAAAACGGTCTTGCAGTGTGGACATTTTATTTCATTCATTTTTATCTTCCTTTCTTCTTATAAATATTATTTACTAATGATTATCAATAATAATTTGATATATTTGTTTCAAAAGGTATGTACTAGATTCTTTGTCATACAAACCATGATCGGTATTGCCATAATCATTCAATTTAGTAATGATTTCATATTGCATATTATGATTTATTTCTTGAGCTTTATTTAATATTTTAAGATAAAGTTCTAAAGGAATTAATTTATCTGTTGTTGATAAATAATAAATCGTTTTTAGTTGCAATTTAGCAAATTCTACTTCAATATCGTAGTTTTCTTCAGCTTCATAGATAGTTTTTTTGCCTTCAAATATTCCTTTTATTTTAGTAAATTGTGTATTATGGTGAAGTAAGTATTCTTGTTTTTGGTAGCTAAATTGATATTTAGGATTAAGATTATAGATTATTTTTGGCGAATTAGGACAAATAAGGTGTATTTGTTTTATGTCATTCAAAGGTATATCATTTATTTTCGTTAAATAATATTCAATTACTAAAGCTCCTATGCCAGTACCGATGAAATATATTTTTTTAAAAGAATACTTATTTTTTAAATATTTAATTACATCGCGTAAATCTTTGGCAAGACGCATATATAAAGTATCACGTTTATCCATTTTATCGTTTACTAGACTTTTACCATGATTGCGAAGGTCATAGCGAAATGTAGCAAAATCAGCATTTTTAATTAAGGAGTTTGTTAGGATTTCATAGTTGCCATAGCTTTTTGTTTGAAAAATTATTTTATTATTTTCTTTTTTGATTGCACTGCCTTCAATTACAGGAAAAAGACCATTTTCATCTCGGTTATAGCCACCTTCATGAAGCATTATTACAACATTTTGAGCATTTTGATTGCCTTCTAGAATGCCATCAAGTAGCCATTCGTTTTCACTAAATTTTTGAACTGTTATTACTTCGTGCATATTAAACCTCTTAATTATTATACATTAGGATATTTTTTTATTCTATAATTTTAGAAAAAGTTTTGCATTTTTCATGCAAAACTCTTTATTTAATCTTCTAAAATTTTAGCAAACTGGTTAGATGTAAATTTAGTATAAATTTCATCTTTCAAATTTTTATCTTCTATCTTTTTTAATTTTAATTTGTTATCGCTAACAACAACTTCTAATATATAGTATTTAGCAGTAAGATTGGTAGTCATTTTATCATATTGTAAGCCGTAAACGTATCTTCTTCCTTGATAATCCATTTCATCAGCTATGTAAATAGAAGTTCCATCTTTTAAATTAATTATTTTATCCTTCATTATAAACTTCTTCCTAGAGTTTTAGCTACATCGCCTATGCTTGCCCAAGCTCTACCTGTACCACTTGCATTAGTAAGGTTAGCTACAACATCTTTAGGGTCAATACCTAATCTAGCAATAGCATCAGCTATATCTTCACCTTGATTAATTGGTAATTTAACCATTTTACCATTATTGTTGTAGAAAAGATTTTTAATAATTGTATTACCGTCATTTAGAATATCTTGATTCAAACGAACAGAATTTACACCGTTATAAGCATCATAAGAAGTTTTGTAACCGTTAAGAATTTGGCTATCAGAGCCGATATTATCTCCTAGTTTCATCGAAATTGGTTCTGGATCAGTATGCACATTGCTATCGCCAAGATTAGAACCTGTACCTGTGCTGGCATCAATACTAGACTCAGTATTCCCAGCACTTGGGTCAGTATTTCCAGTTTCCTTACTTGGATTTTCAACTGTATTACTTTGTTGATTTTTAGCAGCAAGCTTGTTAGAAATAGCATTTTTCAAAGCTCCTAAATCCATAGCAATTAACCCAGTAGTAACAGTATTAGCAATAATTCTTAATACATCTTTGTTACCAAAGAACTTATTTACAGCTTTAAATCTGGTATTTGATAATTTTTCAAACATATTGAATTTGGATATTTTGTCTAAATGTGCTTTACGAAGTAAGTTACTTACTTTGTTACAAACTTTATTAGTTGGTTTTTCAATAGATTCAATTTCTATTTCATCACCATTTAGTTCTTGTTCTTCTAAAATATTAGCATAAGCTCTTGCTTGAGTAATAATGAAAATACCAATAGCATTTGTAGCCACAATGCCAACTGGTCCTAAAACGAAGGCTAAGTTGGCTCCTATGGCTCCTCCTAAGAATGGGAAAGCTACTTTAGCAATGTTTTTTGTCCATTTTTCTAGTGCTGGTGTCCTGTTGATCACTTTGTCTTTATTTTTAGCAGCTTTTTTTTTATAGCCAATAATATCACTAGCTTTAACTAAGGCTTTTATTTTATTAGCTCTTGTATTAGCTTCGTTATGTAAATTATTATAAGTATTATTTAATTCAGATTTTTTGGCTTTTAATTCATCTTCACTTAAGTTTTCAGCAATACCATTGCTAGTTAATAAAGCACGTTCACTTTCATTTAATTCTTTTTTATCTATTAATTTATCGATAATAGCTATTAAGTCATTAGTAATTGCCTGTTTGGCATTATCATTTTCTAATTTATTACGAACATCGCTTATTGTTTTTTTATCATTATCAATTTCACTATCAGTTAATCTAGGATTAAATTCATATGTACCATCTTTATAGTCAACTTGATAAGCTACTTCTTTACCATGGTCTTTTCTATCAAAATACTCTTGATTTTTAGTGGCTATTTCTTCCTTACTTAGACCATCAGTATTACCTAAAATGCCAAAGTTAGCTGCATTATTAATAAGATATTGACTATATTCTTGATATATATTAGATACGTTTATTCCAACAATATAAGCATCTAACTCTAAAAGAGCTTTGCCTATTTCTGTATTTTTATATCCTTTGGGCATTACTTCATCAACATCTTGATAAATATTTTTCTTCTGAGATAAAGCTTGTTTATATACTTTAGAATAATCTTTCTTTTGAGAACTATCTGCTAAAGCTCTGATAATAAAGATTAAATTTAGATAGTTATCAACATAATAACAGCTTCTAGGATTTATGGCATCATAAACAGAGTCATAGCCTAGAGTATCAGCAATATAATCATCTATTTCTGCTTCTTTGTCAGTAAGTTCCTTTTTATTAAGACTTTTTTCTACTATTTGTATGATATCATCGAAGCTAGTTGATGAAGCTAATTTTGGTTTTTTTCTATCTTTTATTATACTTTTATATAGTTCTATTCGGTTATCAATAACTATGTAGTCAGATGATGGTTTAGTAAAATCATCACCAATAAGTTCTTTCATTGAATGTGTATATTCTTTTGCAGCTTCATTTTCAATTTGACAAATATTACCACTAGAATTGAAAGCTTCTTGTATTGCTTTAGCTTTCCCACAAGCCATGGCTCTTAAAGATAAAGCAAATATTTTTTTATACTTAATATAATCTTTATATTCTTCACTTTCTTTATTATTTAATGGACATTTTTCATTACCTGGTGCTTTATTACCACTAATATTAGTTTTATAATAATCTCCAAAAAAGTTTTCAAGATTACTAGAAAATAATTTATCAAACCATGATAAGAATCTTCTATCAATGGTATCATCCATTTGAATTATTTCTCTTGGTGTCTTGTCAATATTTGCCATGATTAGATCATAATCAAAATAAATTCCTGTTTCTTTTGTTAAATTTAAATCTATGCTTTTTAAATATTCATATTCTTCTTTACTTAAGTTTACTATATCTTTTTTCATTTTTATTCCCCCATTAGTTTATTTAACATATTGTTAATATTCTTTGTAAAAATTGGCAATAATTCATTTAAAGTTTGCTTGTTTTCTTCTAATTGCCATTTGTTTTCTGTAATTTTGTATACCTTGTATTCATCCATTGTTGGTTCATTATTTTCATTTAATTTAGTAACCATAACATAAATATTATTATTTTTCTCTAGTATATCTAAGATGAGATAATTTACATTATCGATAACTTTAATATCACCGATTCTCATATATGTCCCCCATTCGGCTGTTATATTAACACAAATAGGAAAAATTTACAAGGAAAAAAGTTTTTGAGCTAAAATAGTTTCTACTTGATGATGAAATAAAACTTTATGTATAAGAAAACACAAAGAAAAAAACTCCTAAAATATAGAAGTTCTAAAATCACTTGTTACGTTCTTCATTACGAGTAATTAGTAAAAGTCTTATTATTTGTAATACTGAGGCGATTGTGCCTGCAACATACGTTAATGCTGCTGCCGTTAAAACGCTTCTAGCCCCATCGATTTCTGATGATGATAGTAAATGATAATCTTCTAATTTTTGTAAAGCTCGTTTAGAAGCATCAAATTCTACTGGTAAGGTCACTAATTGAAATAGTAATCCGCAGCAAGTTAGAGCAATACCTATATAAGCAAGCTTAAAGGCTTGAAACAAAAGTCCTGCAAAAATTATATAGTAAGAAATACTGGTTGCTGCATTTACAACAGGATAAATTGCGGAACGCATTCTTAAAAAAGTATAATTTTCTTTATCTTGGATTGCATGCCCACATTCATGAGCCGCTACGGCAGCTGCAGCTAGGGTATTACCATGAAATATATCTGCTGATAAGCGTATAACCTTTCTTTCTGAGTCATAATGGTCAGTTAATTCGCCATTTATTTCAACAATATGAATGTTATTTAAACCATTTTCATCTAAAATTTTTCTTGCTACTTCTTGCCCAGTTAAATTACAAATATTTTTTTCTTTTTTATATTTATTATAACTACTAGTTATTTTAATTTGAGCTAGTAATGGTATTAGTATAATTAAAAATATTAATAATGTATCCATCTTACTCCTATTTTTTTACTACTTAAAGTATATTATTATTTACTAAAGTTTTTCTTAGTTCATCGGCCTTAGTATAATCTTTATTTTCTTTAGCTTTTAACCATTCTTGATATGTTTTTTTATCATCTTCACTTAATGTTTTTAAATCATAATGAAGACCAAGAATGTTTATAATTAAATTTATTTTATCATATAGCAAGCTGATTTCACCCTTATTACGAAGGGCAGTATTCAATTCTTTTATAAGCTCTAAAAGATAGGTTATTAAATTTGGAGTATTAAAATCTTCATCCATGATTTTATTGATATTTTCGTCTTGTTTTACTTGATTTATAGTAATGTTACTCACTTGGATTTGTAAGTTGGCTTGTTTTAAGGTGTTATAGATTTTATCATCCAAAAGACCACATTCTTTAAATAATTCTTCTTTTATATTAAATGGTAAGCGGTAGTGTGTTTTAAACATTGCAAGTTTAACAATGTTAGCTTTACTATTTTTGATAAAGTCTTTGGCTAATATGAAGTTTCCTAATGATTTACTCATTTTAACACCTTCAACATTAATGTGACCATTATGCATCCAATAGTTTGCTAAGTGATTATTATTTAATGCCATACTTTGAGCAATTTCGTTTTCATGGTGTGGAAATTTCAAATCAACACCGCCTCCGTGAATATCGATTTTTTCGCCAAAAATACTATTAATCATAACCACACATTCAGTATGCCAACCAGGAATACCTTCACCCCAAGGTGATGTAAAATGCTCACCTTCGATTGATTTGCGCCATAAAGCAAAGTCTAATGGATCTTCCTTTTTTTCATCTATTTCTAGACGAGCTCCGCTTTCTAGTTCATCTAAGGTATTGTTAGAAAGGCAACCATAATCTTTAATTTTATTTACACGAAAGTAAACATCACCATCGACTTCATAAGCATAGCCTTTTTCAATTAATTTTTGAATAAATGTATAAATATTATCTAAATTTTCTAAAACGGTTGGATGAACATCGATTTTACCGCATTGGTAGTCTTCCAAATCTTTTAGATAAGCAGCAATAAATTTGTTAGCAACTTCCCTTTCAGTAATGCCAAGTTCTTCAGCAGCTTTAATGATTTTAGGGTTAATATCAGTAAAATTAGAAGCATAAGTAACTTCATATCCTAGGTATTCTAAATAATTTCTTACCATATCAAAAGTTATAGCAGGGCGCATGTTGCCAATGTGAACATAGTTGTAAACAGTTGGACCACAAACATACATGCTTACTTTACCTTCTCTAATTGGTTTAAATTCTTCTAATTTATCTGTAAGTGAGTTATAAATACGCATAATATTCCCTCTTTCTAATTAAGAAAATCATACCATTAATTTATGAAATTTAAAAGAAAAATTACCAAATTCTAAGTGAATTTGGTTAATTTTTTTTGATTTTATAAACAATTTTTCTAAATGTACGATAAAGTTCTAAGCCATACTTGTATGCTAAGTAATAAGGTTTATTAATGATAAGATCGAACTCACCTATGTATTCAATTACAAATCCTCCATAGCCTCTTTTATATTCATAAACACCATACTCTGGAGTACCTGGTGTAAAGTTACCAGAAATACCACCAAAGTCATAATAGTTCATTTTCTTTTCGATAGCATATTTTATCATTTCTTCTTGCAGTTTATAAGGAGCCATAAATGGAAAATATTCAGCATAGGTGCCACCATAAACATAATTAAAGCGATCTTTATCAAAGATAAATATACCAGCACTTATAGGTATCATATCCCGTTCATCATTTTTTACAATTGCTAGAACTTTTTCATCAATCGTATATTTGCCATTATCAATATCATCTAAGAATTTTTCTTTATCTAAGTATACCAAACACATTCTAATTATATCTTTTAGCTTATCTTTTAAAGTTTGATAGTAAGATAAAGTTCTATCGCCATGATGTTGCCTTTCAGCAGTACTTTCCATTATATCTTTAAAATCTTTTATAGTTTCATCAGTTACATCTTTGATTTTTAAAGGGTATTTTTCAGCTTTTTTGATACTTCTTTTGCATCTGCTATTCATGTCCTTTGTTAAATCATCAAAGGTTTTGCTTTTAATATCTAAAGCATATGACCATCTAAATTGGGCCTCATCAGTATAACCGATTGTAAAGCCGCGGTGCTTAACATCATTTTTCTTTAAGAAATCAACAAAATCTTGTTCAGTATCTTCTGTAATAGCTTTTCCTTCTTTATCATGTTTTGTATATTCAATTAAAGGATCGAATTTAAATAATATTGCGTTTTTAGTTTTTAAATATTTTTTTATTTCAGTTAAATAGAATGTATAAACTTCTTTACGATTAGCCTCGTCCTTTAATAAAGGACCACGTGGTGCATAATACAAGTACTTTCCTAAAATTTTTTTTGATAAAACTAAACTTATAAGAAGAGGTTTATTTTTTTTATCTAAAACAGCTGTATAAAAGCTTCCCCAACCATTTTCTTTTTTTACCTCTCCCCATAAAGGATTTTGATAAAAATTATAATTAAAATCACCATGATATTTTAAAAATTCTTCCTTAGTAATTATTTTGAATTGCAAAGTAATTCCTCTTTTCTTATTTTTAAACATTGAAACGGAATAAAACAATATCACCGTCTTGCATTATATAATCTTTACCTTCAAGACGTAATTTTCCAGCCTCTTGAACAGCCTTTTCACTGCCTAGCTTTTCTAAATCATTAAAGCTTGTAACTTCAGCTTTTATAAATCCTCTTTGAAAATCACTGTGAATTAAACCAGCACATTCAGGTGCTTTCATTCCTTTTTTAAATGTCCAAGCACGACATTCATCTTTACCAACTGTAAAGAAAGTTTGAAGTCCTAGTAGATAATATGTTGCGAAGATTAGTTTATCTAAACCACTATTTGTAAGTCCTAAGTCTTCCATGAATGCTTTTTTATCATCATCATTTAATTCAGCAAGTTCACTTTCCATTTTTGCACACATGACAATTACTTGGGCATCATCATTTTTAGCATACTCTTTTACTAACTTTGTATACTCATTTTCACCAATAATGCAGTCATCTTCAGATACATTTGCAGCATAAATAATTGGTTTTAAAGTAATGAAATTGAAGTTTTTAATTAATAATAATTCATCTTCATTAAATTCTACTCTTCTTAATGGAATATTATTCATTAAGAAGTTTTCACATTTTTTTAAAGTTTCATATTCTAAAACGGCATCTTTTTCTTTAGTTGTTTGAGCCTTTTTTTCAATTTTAGAAATACGATTAGTTACTATTTCTAAATCAGCTAAAATAAGTTCAACATTGATAATTTCGATATCACGAATTGGATCAGTTTTCCCCTCAACATGAATAATATCAGCATCATCAAAGCAACGAACAACTTCTACTAAACAGTCGCATTCGCGAATATGAGATAAAAATTTATTTCCTAAACCTTCGCCTTTAGCGGCTCCTTTAACTAATCCAGCTATATCGGTAAATTCAAATGTTGTTGGAATCGTTCTTGAAGGCAAATACATGTTTTCTAAGAATTCTAAACGTGTATCAGGAACAGTTACAACGCCAACGTTTGGCTCGATAGTTGCAAACGGATAGTTAGCTGCTAAAATATTCTTTTTTGTAATTGCATTAAATAAAGTAGATTTACCAACATTTGGTAGTCCTACTATTCCGGCTTTCAAAGCCATAATACCACTTCCTCTTTGTTAATTATAAATAAAATGGACTAAAAAGGCAATTAATTTAACCACTTTTAAGTAATTTTCTCTATTTGTTTTTTATTAATTATTATTTTATAAATTTACTTGCTTTATTTAGTTATTACTTTTACGCATGGTTATTTTAAACTCTTTAAAACCCAAAGATTTATATAATTTTTTAGCTATTTCATTAGCATAGATAACATTAATATCAACAAAGTCACAAGTTTCTTTTTCTAATAGTTTAAAAGCGTATTCTAAAAGTTCTTTAGCATAACCTTTACGACGATAAGCTTCTTCTATATATAAACCATCTATTAAATAGCCTTTGTTATTATCTTCGGGCATATATTTTAAAAAAGTATAACCAATTATTTGATTATCAATTACGTACCCTAATAAAATATTTTTATTATCTTTAATGATATTTTTAAAATAGCCATAAACTTTAAAGTCTTGGGATATTAACTTATCACATTTACTTTCATCTCTTATTAATTTAGTCAATAATTTATCGCATGCTATCGCATCTATTTCATCTATAATTCTTTTAATCATGTTTTGTTCCTTGTTTTTAATAAATAATTTCTATATATAATTATAGATTTTATTTATACTTAATTATTCCTTTGGTAAATCAATATTAGCAATTCCACCCATATTATAAGCGGTATAACCTAATCTTTTTAATTTTTCAACAGCAGTTGTAGCTCTTTTTCCAGAACGACAATAAACTAATATAGTTTTATTTTTATCAATGTTAACGGTTTTATCTGATATTTCATCATAAGGTATTAAGATACTATCTACAATATGCTTTTCATTATATTCTTCCTTAGTTCTAACATCTAAAATTACATAATTATTTTTTTCTTGAATATCTTTTATAGATTCTTTAGTTAGAAAACCATTATTATCAACATTAATTTTAGATTCTGTGTTCTTATTATTACTGCAAGCACAAAGTAAACAGACTCCAAATAATAGTAATAATCCTTTAATAATCTTTTTCATTTTTAACACTTCCTAATATCATTTTAACATTTATTTGTTCTTTTTTATATTTTTATTATCTCTTTTATAAATAAATTTGAAGGCAAAAAAAAGATTTAACCTTTTTAGCAGTTAAACCTAAATTGTTGGCATTACATTTATTCCGATTGGTAAACCAACTAGATACCAAATAATTAATAAGATAAGTAAAACTACACCTGTTGCTAAAGCATATTTCTTTTGGTAATTTAAAATTTTAAAAATACCAATTGGCTTATCACTTGTATTATATTTTTCCATGTAAGCTAAGTAGATAACAAAGTAAGCCATGATTGGAGTTAAACCATAAGTCATGCTTTCAGCAAAACGGAATATTACTTGAATAAATTCTGGACTAAAGCCAACATTCATTAAAGTTGGAACACAAGTTGATGCTAAAATTGTCCATTTATTAACAGTGTTTGGTAAAAGAATTGTTGCAATGGCAGTACCAAAGAAGAACATTAACAAAAGTGGAATACCAGTAAACTTACAATTGCTAATTAAGTTACCAATTAAAGCAGTTACAACCGTACCAATATTAGTTTTCTTAAATATATTAATTAAGATTGATGATAGTAATATTAAAATAATTGTACGACCAATGCCATCTAATGAATGGGTTAAATAATCGCAAAAATCATTATTATTTTTTATACTTCTTGAACCTAGTCCATAGAATAATCCCAGAATTACAAACCAAATGGTCACAATAAAGACGAACCCTTGAGAAAAGAATGAATTAGGATTAAATAATTTATCAATGTATAACTTTTGAGAATAGTCTAATAAATTACCACTTAAAGGTAGACCAGGAATTATATTATAAATAAAGATTAATAAATAAATAATTCCAAAGGTACCAGCAAAAATTAAACCTCTAATATCTCTTTTAGCTAATTTAAATTCTTTTTTTTCATCTTTAAATTCATATTTAGGAACATCATTCACACTGAATTTTTCTGCAACGTAAGTTATAACGGCTGCTAGTACAAAGATTGCTACTGTCATTATAACAAAATATCCTAAATAACTTAAAGTATATGAGGAATCCAAAATATGAGCAGCATCTAGGGTTAGAACATCTAAACTAGAATCAACGCTAGTTTTGAAAATACTTAAACCAGTGCCGCAAGTAAGAGCTGCAAAGCTTATAACAATACCATGTAGTGGATTACGACGTCCATAATAGAATAGTAGGGCACTTAATGGTATCATAACAACGTAAGCTAGGTCGCCTCCTATAGAAGAAATAATGCATATAAGTGCTAAAACAAAAGTTATAGTCTTTTTTTGACATTTCCTTGTAATAAGAGAAAAGGTTGTTTTTAAGAAACCACTTTTATCCATTATACCAATACCAATTAAAATAATGATTAACATCGATAATGGTGTAAAGGAAGCAAAGTTAGCAACTGTTGATTGGAAAATATATTTAATACCGCGAAGGCTTAATAAAGATTCAACCGCAACCCAGTTTCCTTCAGCAGGATTAGTGGCTCCGATGCCCAATAAAGCAAGAATACCACTTAATAATATGGCTAACCCAATTAAAATCATTAAAGTCATTATGGGATTTAAAGATACTTTATCTTTTTTATTTTGCATCATTATCACCTAAAACTTTCTTTAATTTTTTATTAAATTCTAGACGATCAAGCATAACTTCACGACCACAGTTGATACATTTTATTTTAATATCTACTCCGGTTCGCACAATTTGCCATAGGTTAGTACCACAAGCATGTGGCTTTTTCATTATTACTTGGTCGTTTAACTTATATGTCTTGTCCATGATGCACCTCGATTTGTGGATATGGAATTTTAATATTATCTTCTTCGAATGTATTTTTTATAATTCTTAGGGCATCTCTTTTAACTTGCCATTGTTTATCTGGTAAGCTTTGAATTTTTAAAAGATATGTTACAGCAGAATCACCTAAAGAAGATATTCCTAAGTAGGCCACTGATTTTTTTACAACGTAATTAATTTTTTCTATTTCAGGTATTATTTTTTTTAAAGAAGTTTCTACTTTTTCTGTTGGTTCTTCATAAGCTACACTAACTTCTAAGAAGATATTTTGTTTTGCTTGGGATAGGTTAATTACTTGATTAACATTACGGTTGGCTAAAATTAAAATTTCACCATTAAAGTTTTTAATTTTTGTACTTTTTAAGCCTAATTCAACTACTTCACCAGTGAATGTTCCAAACGTAACAATGTCCCCAACAACATAATAATTTTCTAAAATGATACTTACTCCACCAACAAAATCTTTTAAAGTATCTTGAAGAGCTAAGCCGAGTACAGCTGATAAAACACCAAGTCCAGCTATAATTGATTTTGTATCAATGCCATATGCATCTAGTATTATTACAGCAACAATAACTATTACGACATATTTAAAAATATTGGAACATAAATCGATTATAGTTCTCTTTTTCTTTTGTTCGTAAGAGTTTTTGCCATCTTTTAGTTTCATTATTTTTTGTAAAGCACTGTTAATGCCTCGACAAGCAATAATGCCCAGGAAGATAGCAATTATTGGTGTATAAACTTGTTTGGTTCTAATAATTTTTAAAATTGTTTCTAATATTTTCATAACTATCCTTCAATTTTAACATCCATTAATTCTAGGATTCTTTGTAATTCTAATTGAGAAGAGTATGGTATTTCAATTTTTTTACCAGTTATTTTTACTTTAATACCAAATTTTTCACGCATGGCATCTTCATAAATATGGTTAGTATTTAGAGTATCATATTGTTTGAATTCGAATAAAGTATTTTCATCTGTTTCTTTTTTTATTTCTTGTTCATGAATATCACGAGTAATATTTTCAATAGCACGAACATTTAAGTTTTCATTAACTATCTTATTAGCTAGACGATTTATTTGTTCTGTATCATCTAATTTAGATAAGGCTCTAGCATGCGACATTGAAAGTTTATTGTCTTCAACATACTTTTTAGTATCATCTGGTAATCTTAAAAGACCTAAGCTGTTAGTAATATAACTACGACTTTTACCAAATTTTTTAGCTAGTTCATCTTGAGTAATATTACTACTTTTTAAAATACTATCATAAGCCATGGCTTCTTCAATTGGATTTAAATTTTCTCTTTGAATGTTTTCGATTAGAGCAATTTCCATCATTTGCTCATCATCGAAGTCCTTAACGATAGCAGGAACTGTTTCTAAACCAGCAATTTTAGCGGCTTTAGTACGACGTTCGCCTGCTACTAATTCATACCCTTTTATACTCTTTTTAACAATAATTGGTTGTACAATACCATGTTCTTTTATGGATGAGGCTAACTCATTTAAGGCTTCTTCATCAAATATTTTACGAGGCTGGTAGGGGTTAGAGCGAATTTCACTTATTTTAATTTCAACAATCTCATTAGGTTTGGCTTCTTCAACTAAGCCTTTTTCAAAGTTATCAAAATCAATACGTTCATTGGTAAATAATTGTTCCAAACCTTTACCTAAAGCTTTTCTTTTAGTTTCCATCTCTACTAATAACCTCCTTTGCTAAATTTTGATAAGCAAGTGTTGCTCTACTATCTGGGTCATAGTCGCTTATTGGTTTACCATGACTTGGAGCTTCAACTAAACGAACTAAACGAGGAATAATTGTATTAAATACTTTATTTTTAAAGTAACCACGGATTTCTTCGATTACTTCTAAACCGATATTAGTACGACCGTCTAACATAGTAAGTAATACGCCTTCAATACGTAAACCAGGATTCATGTTAGATTGAACCATAATAATTGAATTTAATAGCTGAGTTATACCTTCTAATGCAAAGAATTCACATTGAACTGGAATTATTACCGAGTTGCTGGCAACCAAGGCATTCATGGTTGTAATACCAAGGGAAGGTTGGCAATCAATTATAATATAATCGTAAGTTCCCATTAAAGGTTCTAAACTCAACTTTAATTGTTCATTTTGACGGAAGTTAGAGTCTTCTAACATAGCTTTTACAAATTCAACATCAACACCCGCTAAATTTAAAGTTGCAGGTATCATTGATAAGTTTTTAAATTTTGTTTTTATAACGGCACTTTTTACATCGCAAGCTCCAGTCATTACGTCATAAATATCATGTTTTATATCGCCATTATTAATACCAAGACCGGTTGTTGCATTTCCTTGTGGGTCTAAATCGATTAATAAAGTATTTTTTCCTTCTTTTCCTAAAGCTGCTGATAAATTAATACTAGATGTTGTCTTGCCAACTCCACCCTTTTGATTTACTAAAGCAATTATTTTTGTCATTTTAATACCACCTTCGTCAATACTTCTGCTACTTTATTTTAACATATAAAAACTATTTTGTCTTAATTTTTTACCAATACTAAGTATTTGGAGATAATTTCTTCTATCTTAGGAGTGGAGTCTTCATCAAATTGGAACCCAGCTGCTATTTTATGACCGCCACCATTATGAGTAAATTCTTGAGCTACTTGCCCTAAGTCATATTTATCACTATTAATTCTTAAGGAACATGTTAAACGATAAAAATTAATAATTAGAGCAAAATCGGCTTCTGGATACTTCTTCATAAGTTCATTACCAACATAAGAACGATAACCTTCGCTAATAGATACAGCAATTTTATAATTCCTATATTCTATTAATCTAGCTTTACTTACATAGTTGGCAACATCATTATCCTTAATAGCATTTTGACGAATAATTATATCTTCATAAGCTTGAGGAAGATAGAAATTACCTGTACAATCAAGACTAGATATCATATCTATGAAGGAAGTGGCTCCCAAGTAAGCATGGAGTGTAGCAAGATTTGGCCCTAACGTGTTGTTTACTTCTTCGAAAGTCCAAGTATCTTCACGACGAATAGCTTCTACTAATTTTTGAAAGAAACAACTTTTTAAAAATTCACTATTAGGTAAGGTTAGAAGATAGGTATAGAACAGTTCTGTTGCACTTGTTAAATGGTCATCAAGTCTAATAACTTCGTTAACAAAAGAATATTTATTTTTTTCTTCTTCTGACTCATGATGGTCAAAATGTTTAATTTTATTAGCAATTTCTGGATGACTTAAGCAATATTGCAAGTTTTTATCTGTAAATCCTAAATCACAGATATAAATAGTTTCATAATCTGCGGCATTTATGTCTGTTTCTAAATCAAAATCATAATTATTATCAGCAAGTAAGTAATCAAATTCTTTAAAATAAAATTTACCAAGAATTATTGAACCCATACCGTCAATATCAGCTAAGTGACTTATTATTAATATTTTATTATTATTTATTTGTTTTATCATTTTTTCTCCTATTTTTCCTTTTTTTCTAATAAAAGTATAACATTTATCATTATATATGTAAATTAATCACTTTAATTTTTTACAATTAAAAAACGGTATGAGAACTTAATCATCATATCGTTATCTTAATATTATTTATCCGATTCTTCAATGGCTTTTTCTAATTCTTCTCTGGTCATTTTAGCATAACCTTTGATTCCTTTTGCTTTAGCAACTTCTTTTAGTTTTACCATGGTTGGTTCACTAGTTGGTTTTGGATCAACTGGACACATTTTACCAGTTTCTACTAAACATTCAATTTGCTCTTTAGTTAAAGTTTCATTTTTCATTAAAGCATCAGCAAGTAAATTAACTAATTTTTCATTTTTCTTTAAGATATCAACAGCTTTGTCATAGCAATCATCAACTATTTTGCGAACAGCTTTATCGATTTCTAGTGCTACTTGATCAGAGAAGTTCTTTGTCTTGTTGTAATCACGACCTAGAAAGACACCTTCTTGTTCTTCTTCTAATTGCATTGGTCCTAAATCAGACATACCATATTTAGTAACCATGCTTCTAGCAATGTTAGTGGCTTTCTTAAAGTCATCAGAAGCACCGGTAGTTGTAGCATTCAAGAACAATTTTTCAGCTGCACGACCACCCATTAAACCAATAATCTGGCTTTCTAATTCTTCTTTAGTCATGATACCCATTTTTTCTTCTTTTGGAAGCATCATTGTATAGCCACCAGCCATACCTCTTGGTATTATTGTTATTTTATGAACTTCTTGGGCATCAGCAAGTTTAATACCAATAACGGCATGACCTGACTCATGGATAGCAACAAGATGTTTTTCTTTATCAGAAATTTTACGTGATGTTTTAGCAGGTCCCATTAAGACACGGTCTGTTGCTTCATCGATTTCATCCATAGTAATAGCTTCTTTATTACGGCGAACAGCAAGAAGAGCTGCTTCATTTAATAAGTTTTCTAAATCTGCACCACTAAATCCTGGAGTTCTTTGTGATAAGGCTTTTAAGTTAACATCATCAGCAAATACTTTATTACGAGCATGAACTCCTAATATTTCTTCACGAGCTTTGGCATCAGGAAGACTTACTGTAACTTGACGGTCGAAACGTCCTGGACGTAATAAGGCAGGATCTAGTACGTCTGGACGGTTAGTTGCAGCAATAATGATAATACCTTCGTTAGCACCAAAGCCATCCATTTCAGTAAGTAATTGGTTAAGAGTTTGTTCACGTTCATCGTGACCACCACCAATACCAGAACCCCTTTGACGGCCAACGGCATCAATTTCATCAATGAAAATTAAGCATGGAGCTGATTGTTTAGCTTGTTTAAACATATCTCTAACACGAGAGGCACCAACACCTACAAATAATTCAACAAAATCAGAACCAGAAATATAGTAGAATGGTACATTTGCCTCGCCTGCTACAGCTTTAGCAAGCAAAGTTTTACCAGTTCCTGGAGGACCAACTAAAAGGACACCCTTAGGAATTCTAGCTCCTAATTTTTGAAACTTTTTAGGATTTTTAAGGAAGTCAATTAATTCACTAACTTCTTCTTTTTCTTCATCTAAACCAGCAACATCAGTAAATCTTACTTTACCACCATCTTCACTTAGTTTAGCACGAGAACGGCCAAAATCCATCGATTTATTATTGCCAGCAGACATTTTCATAAATAGAACATAGCCGCAAGCACAAATAACAACAATAGGAAGTACATTAACAACAATGTATGGAATTACACTACTTCCTGGGTCTTTATTAGTATCATAAAGATTTAAATTATGACTAGTAGCATAAGTAGTAACCGTATCTAATTGTTCACCAACAATACGAACTGTAAACGTTTCTTTGTCACTATAGCCATCAATTTTACCAGTAATGTAGTAAATTGATTCATCACTCTTAGGAGTAATGGTCATCTCAGTAACTTTACCTTCATTTATATATTTTAAAAATTCACCAGTTTTTAATTCATGAACTTTAGTTGCAGTGCCACTATATAAGAATAACATAGCACAAATTATTAAAAGTAGAACTAAATAAGGTGTAAACTGTTTGACAGTATTTTGTCTTTTTTTATTCATATTATTCTCCTTCTTTTACAAACATTAGTATTATATCATACTTTTCATTAATTTCTTTATCAAATTTTGATTTTTTTAAACCTGGTAACCAGATAACATTATCATCGCTGTCGCAAACTAAAAGCCAAGAATTTCTCTTTAGAATAGGAACCTTACTATCAATAAATATATCTTTAATTTTTTTAGTACCAGTCATATTTTTAATAGTCATTTTATCGCCTGCAGTACGTGTTCTGATATAAAGAGGTAAGCTTAGTTCACTACTATTTAATCTTGTTGTAAAATTCGAAGTATCACTACTGCTTCCTACTATTTTTATTATTTGATTATTATATTTATTAATATCTTTTAGTTTATGCTTTTTAGTATCAATTTGAACTAATTTAGTGGGTTTCTTCCTAAAAATCAACTCATTGTAATTTTTTTCAACGATAAAATTATCTGGTAATAGTAAGGTTTCATTAGGCTTTGTTCTATTTATTAAAGATATAATATTTTTAGTTTGAACATTAGTTATGATATTAATATCATCTTGATATAATTCCTTTAAAATAAGTTTAATTATTCTTTCTTGGATCACCTGATTTTGTCTTAAAAATACGGGTATTATTAACCTATTATTATTATATACTTTTTTTATTATTTCATTAGTAAGGTTTTGTAAAACTTTGTCAGAAGCTAATAATTCTTCACTGTATTGTAAATATTTTAAATGAATATTAGGATTTTCTCTTTTTAAAAGAGGTAAGATATCTTTTCTAATTCGATTGCGAAGGTGATTATCTAAAAAATTAGTATTATCTACAAAGTATTTGATATTATTTTCTTTAATATATTCTAAAATGTTATCTTTAGTATAGAAAAGAAGTGGCCTTATTAAGGTATAGACCTCGTAGTTTTCACTTAATGCTATACCAGCATATCCTTTTAGTGAAGAGCCTCTAATCTCACGCATAATTATCGTCTCTATTAAATCATCACCGTGGTGAGCAGTCATTAAGTAATTAGCATTGTATTTAATTATTAATTTTTTAAAGAATGCATAACGAAACATATGGGCTTCAGCTTCGAAATTGCTTTTGACTGGTTTTAGGTTGGCTACTTCACAAATCAAATTATGATTAGTGCAATACTCTTTAATGTATTTTTCTTCGATTTGTGATTCTTTGCGGACATGATGATTAACATGAGCAACCACGATATTAATTGATATTTCTTGTTTTATTTTTTCTAAAAGAGATAATAAGCACATGGAATCTGGTCCAGTCGATACGCCAATTACGATAGTGTCATTTTCTTTTAGTATTTTTTTTAAATATAGGTATGATTTTTCTAAAGTCACAGCCATCACCTATAAGGTATCATACACTAATTGGGTAATATTGGCAATGAGTATTTATTTGAAAGTTTTGTGAAGTATTTAGAAGATTTATTTGGCTATTAGCTATTATTTAATACTATAATTCAATGATAAGATAGCCTTTAAATTAAGTTTATATAATAATGAAAATACTATATAATAAGTATCCATATATTATATAGTATAGAAATAATAAATTTTGAAGTAAAATAAATAGGAAGATAATTACTAGCCATAGCGATTTATTTATTGTATAATCATAAATAAGAAAAGAGGTTTTTTATGAGAATTGAGGTTAAATCGTACAATAATAATAGTTCTCTTGTTAGTGCCATTCTATTTTTTATTTTAGGAGCAATTATGTTTACTAATCCTGGTGCTATGGTGGTAGTTATTTCAAGAATTCTTGGTGGTATCTTAATTTTATTTGGTTTGTATTCTTGTATTAAAAATTATATTTTAGTAAGACAAAATAGTGGGGTATCAGCAATTCCTATGGTGGCTGGCATTACTTGTATGGCAATCGGTTCAATATTTTTCTTTGCTCCTAATTTTGTTGAGGCAATGGTTCGTTTTGTTATCGGTGGTTGGATTTTACTTAGTGGAATTATGCGATTTTCTAATGCTATGCAAATCGAAAAAAAAGGTAATACTAAATTTGTTAGTCTTTTAATTATATCTTTACTATTAATATTAGCTGGACTTTATACTATTTTAGAATCTAATCTAGCTTTCCAAACTATCGGTATTGTTTTAATGATATATGCTGCTTTAGAAATATTTGGCTGGTTAACTAGTAAGAGTGTTGTTAAAGAAACAATGACTAAAGAAGAAAAAAAGAAAAAAAGAAATAAAAATAAAGCTGTTATTGATGCAGTGGTTATTAGCGATGATACCACAGATAAAAAGGACTCTAAGAAGTAATCTTGGAATCCTTTTTCATTTCTTTAATGCCTTGTAAAATGGTAATAATTAAGTATATTAAACAAATAAAGACAATAGCAAAGTAAATTATCATGTGTTTTGCAGTTAAAATCACCAGTGGCTTACCTTTTATATCAGCATTACTTATAGGGTCGTATTCTCTATTAGTATTATCCTTTATATAAGTTAAATATTCAGTAGTACTTTTCACTTTAGCAAGAGAATATTTATTTTGAATGGCATAAACTATTATATCATTTTCTTGATAAGTCTTTTGTTTCTGATAGATAAGTAAATCTTTTATTTTGATATCTGGTGTTAGTTCGTTAGTAGCCGATTTGATAATTCCTAAGGTAGCAAAATGAACATTAATTAGAAAAACGACAACAATATTAACTATTAAGAATATAGCTACTAAAGTATTAAATATTTTAGAAATTATTTTCATAATTATTTTGTAATTTCTTCTATTTTTTCTTCTAATTTTTTAAGATAATTAGCTAGTTGTTGAAGTTGCTCGTAAGTAGAATATTGTTTGTTATTAGCACTATGGTTATTAGCATTACTTCTAATACGACTACCATTATTATTTTGATAACGTCCATTAATAAGTTGTTGCTGAGCAGCTGTTGTTAACATGAACTGACCAACTAAAATAATCCAGTTGCCGATGGAGTTTAGTTCATTAGCAGTATAGTCCCCTTCGACAATAATACCAGTGACGGCTCCTAAAATAGAAAAAAGTTCAGGATTAATATTAGGAGGAAAACCCATAAATATCACCCTTCCCAAAATTATCCACTTACTTCATTTTATGCAAGATATTTATTATTGGTGTTAGAAGAAATATTATCCTTTCTAGAACTATTTTAAGTTATTTACGAAAAAATAGCAATATGATACAATATAATTCATTAAGAAAGAAAGGATTCAATTTTAGGATTGATAAAAAATTAATGAAAAAGAAAATATTATTAAAATTAAAACAATGTATTTTAAGCTTAAGAAAGGCTTATAATAATCAAAAAGAATTAATTATTGATTTCTTAAAAAGTGATTTATCAGGATTTTTAGAAACCGATGATTGTAAGGAAAAAATGGAAACTTTACAAGTTCATGACGAGCTAGAACTAAAGTTAGCAACATTAAATATATATAAATGCTATTTTACGGATGAAGAACATCAAAAATGGTATGATTATGTTATTAAAATGGCAAAAAATAGTACTAAAAGAAAATTAGTTCAATAAAATTTTCCAACTTTATAATTTTATGATATAATACTTTAGAAATTTATATTGTTTGTGAGGTGAAAAAGATGAAAGTATATAAAAAGAACTTACCAGAGGGTGTTAAAAAATGCTTTGCTTATGAAAAAGGTGTTAAAGTAAAATTAATCAACAAGTTATATTTAGATGAAAAAAAGAGAAATAAGAAACTTAAAAATGCTAAAAATAACTAATAAGAATGCAACAATGCATTCTTTTTTATTGTCATAAGGGCTCAAAAAAGTCGTATAATGACTAATAGTTACGATTATAGCATTTACGACGTTTTAATTCTTCTAAATAGTAGCTTTGAGTACTATAAAGATTTACAATTTCATTTCCAATTAAAATAATTTTATCTTCTAGTTCTTTATTAGGTAAATTTTTAATAAAAGCCATTTCATCTGTACTTAGTACCTTAATAGACATTAATTCACCATGCACTTTCTGGTTGTTTCAACATTTTTAGCTTGAAGTCCTTTTGGAGTTTCAACTAAGTTAAAAGTTACATAATCTCCCTCTTTTAAAGTTTTATAACCGTCCATAACGATTTGTGAATAATGTACAAAAATATCTTCCTTACCTTGATTTTCTAAAAATCCAAAACCCTTTTCATTGTTAAACCATTTTACTCTACTTTCCATTTCTTATTTCTCCCTTCGTTTAACATAGTTATATTATCCCATAAAATATTTTAAAAAACATGTAAATAAACTGTAATAAAAATGTAGAAAAACTGTAATTTTTTAACTTATAATTTTTTATTAAAATATGGTTTCAAGTCAGTAAGTTACTGGAGATAAATTAAATTAATATTTTATTCTTATATGCTATTTTTGATGAAAAAAAGCAATCGTAATGACTGCTTAATTATTTATTGTTCTTTTTAAAGAACTCACCAACGTCTTTTTCAAGAACAACAGAAATTCGATAAAGAGTTTCAATAGAAAAACCTCTTTCACCAAGTTCCGATTCTATACGACGAACAAACTCAGGAGAACGTTCAGTATATACTGCTAACTGTTCTTGAGTGTAACCTTTTTCTAATCTAAATTTACGGATGTTTGCCGCAATTACTTGTTTAATTTCAGGATCAAACTTGAATTTTTTATCATTGTAAACCATCTAATACCACCTATAAATATTTTGCCATTTTTTTCCAATTAAGTATGTAGCCCAGAATGACCGCTTTTTTGTAATAAAAATTATTATTTTGTGCTATAATAAAGATAGTTATGAAATAAAATGTTTTTAGAAAATATATTAGTATTTAAGCACATCTGAAAGGAAGTAATGGGATGAGTAATTCAACTAGCAAACAAATAAGTTCAAAGGAATTAAATATTTTTTTTAACAATACAACTAACGAGTTAAAAAAAATCACTAGCGAAACAGTTAAGTTATATAATAAGCAATGTCAAATTTTAAAAAAGCAAATTAAAATTTTGGTTAAATTAGAGCCAAATAGAAGTTATGAAAATGCTCATATTAAATGGGAACAAGAATTATGTACTTTGGAGGACAATTATAATTTAATATTTGATAAATATCTTAAAGAAAAAAAAGAACTAGATAGAGTCGCAAATCTCAATCTTTATTAATTCATATTAAAAAAATTATTATGGTTGTTTATATTAAGCACACTTTATAAAGTTTTACGATTGGCGTGTTTTTCAGACTATTATCAACATAATGGCTTTGTTGATTGATTTATTATAGCATAATAAATTTTAAAAGATAGAAAAAAAGTTAAGGAAAATTAGTCTTAACTTTTAGTTTTTAATTCAAAAAATTAGTTTTCTTTATTAATAGTCTTGCAGTAAACATTATGTTCATTAAAATAATCTTCGATATGAGCTGTAAAGTAAGCATCTTATCCCATATTGATAACTTGATAATCTTTATTATATTCAGCTTCGTATGTATATTCTTTGTTATCTAAATTACAAGAAATGATTACTTTACCTGCTATTTCTTTATCACTTTTATTAGTAAATTTAATACTAAAAATTATTATAATGGCGATTATCATGACTATTATGGTTATCATGATGCCAGCTCCTATTTGTAATACTTTGATAATTATACCAGCTAATTTTTCAGTATTGCTGACCTTTTTTGTCATAATAGAATTTACATCATTATCAAGAAGTTTATCAATGCTTACTATTAAGCTTTTTAGATAATAATTTTAGTTGTTCGTGATTGTGGGATGTTTCTCCTCTTGATAACATTATATATTTTTTAGTATTTAGACTCTACCAAATATCTTTGGAAAATATTCAAAGTATTTTAACATTTAAGAAAAATGGTATTATTTGCACATATTTTCTTTGTAGTAAAGTTGATATTCGCCTATATAAACATCTCTATTGCCATCCAAGGTGTTACAGGCTATTATCGTTATATTTTTATCTTCGTCTTTATAAATAGTAGTCCCACCGTCCTCTAAAGCAGCAGTTTTCTCTAGTTTATTAGTTAAATCTTTTATACTTCTATCTAAGGTTTGGTTAAGACCATTAGCATAATCTTTAAAAGTCATTTTTTTGCCAAGAAAAGTTACATATAAATCATTAACATTCTCTTCTAAATACACTTTTATATTATCATCATTTAAGTACTCATTAAATTCAACATTACCACAAGTTTGGTCAAAAGCGACTGATAATTCTATATCTATGTCATCATTTTTATAAGGTCCACCCTGTTTAAATTCTATGTATTTTTTATCAATATTAGTAAGTTTTAAAAAGGTTTCTTGATTTTTAGGAGTGTTTTCAACTAATTCAACAATAATAATATTTTTTTCGTTATCAATATAAAAAGAGCCTAAATTAGATTTATCAACTTGAGAATTGCTAAAATAATAACTAATTGCTTTATAAGTATCTTCCAAATTAGTTGGTTTATCTTTAGTTTGATTTTGACAACCAGTTGCTACTAATAACATTAAAAAGCATAATATGATAGTTAAAATATTCTTTTTCATTAATTACTTTCTTTCCAGGTTAAAATTTCTGTTATTTACACATGTTATCTTTAAAACTTAACTGATAGTCGCCTATATAAACATCTTTATTACCATTTAAAGTATTACAAGCAATTACAGTCATATTTTTGTCTTTATTTTTATAAATAGCGGTGCCACCATCTTTTAAATTAGCTTCTTTTTCCAATAAATCAGTTACTGATTTAATACTATTTTCTAATGATTGATTGGTGTTAGTTACATAATATTTAAAAGTCCAACGACTTTGATGATCAAATATATATAATTCTTTAATATTATTTTCTAAATAGACAGTTCTATCTTCTTTAGTTAGGTATTTGTTAAAACTAATTTTATCTTCTTTAACATTATCTAAAGTAACTATTTTAGCATCAAAAGTATTGTAAGTTCCACCCTGTTCAAACTCAATATATTTTTTATCAACGTTAACAGATTTTAAAAACTTTTTTTGATTTTCTTGACTATTATCAGCTAGAGTTACTACTACTACTTGTTTTTCATTATCATAAGAAATAGCAGTGATGTTTTCATCTTTTTTAGCATTTTGAAAATAGTTATAAACAGCATTAGATGTATCTTTATAGTTAGTTGGTTTACTATTGCAACCATTGGTCATTAATATTAGTGATATACATAAAGCAATTATTAAAATATTTTTTTTCATTTAAATTTTTCCTTTCTATTATCGCCAGTAAAATCCAAGGTGATTTTTTTTCTTCGTTCTTAACTCTAACTATTTTTCTAACTTCTTAGGAAGATCTTTTTTAGTAATAGGTATTACTTCTTTAAAATCGAGGCTGGTCTTACCATAACTGTCTTCTCTGTTAGCATATTCATAATAGATATAATTATCATAAATACCTAATACTCGGCCTATCATACCGGTAGTAGCATTAGATATTCTAAAATCACCCTCATCTATTATTTGCCCGTTTGTTAAATCATAAGAAGCAATGGTAAAACCAAATATAAACAATCTGTCATCGGTCCAGCATACTAATCCACTCCAAATATCATTTGTTACTCGCAAATCAAATACTTTTTGATAGTTATTATAATTAACATTTTTATAAACCGCATAAGTTGGCAATTCTAAATCTTCATTTTCAACCACTAAAGCATACGCATTATGTTCAGATATAATCTTTAAACTTTTACGACTTACCATTTGGGAATAATCAACCATAGTCTTAGTACAACTAACGATTAAAACGATAATACCTGCTAAAACTAATATAAATAATACTTTAATAAGATTCTTGATTTTCATCTGATTTTCTTCCTTTTTAATAGATAGTACCACATAAATTAAAAGAAATGTTCTACTGTTAGTAGAGTTAATAGCACATTAAATTATTTCTCCAATACAATCCCTCTTTTCTAATTAAAATTTAACATAATTGAGTTTTAAAAAAAAGAAAGTCTAACTTGCAAAGACTAAAATATTGGGAAGTTAAACTTTATTTAATAATATTATCTAAATAATTTAAGATAGTTCTAAAACTATTATTATATTCTTCTTTAGATAAGTTCTTTATTTGAGATTCATCATAATTAGTTATTATTTCATTTTTAATGATTTTCATATATATTATAAATGCTTTATCTCTTAAACTGTATTGCCATATTTTAACAGTATTATTATTATTATTTAAGATAGTTATAATACCTTTATTAACATTATACTGAATATTATAGTTATTATCTTGATAGTTTTCAGAAGAATAGTATAGTTCTTTATCAGGATTATATTTAAAATTATCTCTTATATATTTAGGAACTTCGATATATATATCATAATCTTTTTTAGAATCAGAACCATTAGAAGAGTTATTATTATTGAATATTAATTCATCGTTAACGAAGGTTTCATTAATATCTAATTTTATTTTACTATTATCAGTACCTACATATAAGTTATTTATATAATCATTAAAGTCCTTAGTTAAAATATACTTATCTGCCCCTAGTTTTTCTTGGAATTTTATCGCTTTAGTACCTTTGGGACATAATATTTCTTTGTCATTATAATAAAGACAAATGTAACTAGTATTACTATTATATACCATTAAATCAAAATAAATAGTACGGTTAATTTTTAGAATATTACCAGCAAGTTCAAAGGAATTATTGTTAGTATTTATAGAGTATACTCGGGTTTTTTTATAGGAATTAAGAAAATAATAAATAAAGAAAGATAGTAAAAAAGTAAATATAGTAATTAAGAGAGTTATAATATATTTTCTTTTTTGAATATTAATTTTGTTAATAAATATTTCATTTGATTTATGAGGGCTCTTTAAGTTGCCACCAGCATAAATTTCTTCGATGGTTAAGTCATAAAGGTTGGCTAAATCATAAATTTTTTCAATATCAGGAATAAAGCGACCATTTTCCCAAGAGGAGATGGCTTGTCTGGTAATGTGGAGTTTTTCCGCTAACTCTTCCTGAGTATAATTATGTTTAACTCGTAATTTTTTTAAATATTTACCGATATTTTCAGCATTCATATAAACACGCTCCATGGGATTAATATATCACTTTTTAAATAGAAAAAGAAGATTTAAATAATAAATGGTATTTTTAGTTAGAAATAACTTTAAATAGTTTTTATTAAATTACGAAAAAAATAGCCATCATGTGCTCTAACTTAATCTTAATATCCTATGGTGTACGCGTTATACCATAAATGTTTTTCAATCGTATAAGAAATCTGACGGTCGCTATTGTTAGAATTATAATTATCTACAATTTTTTGAAGTTTAGCATTTAAAGAGTCATAATTTTCATGAGTTCTAAACCTATGACCAATCATACAACAAGTATTTACAAAGCAACTATTCTCAGGAATATCAATTTTAAAGCCATCACTATATTCATAATGACTTAGATTGTAAGCAGTTTGGCAATTTTTCCCAAAAATATCTTTAGGATTGTAGACAAAAAAGTAAAAAACAACAGCTAATATGGCAAGGGTAACACAGACAATTAAAATTATCTTTTGCTTTTTGTTCATCAGTTAAAATTCCTTTCTTGGCGTTATTATATCATGTTTTTGATTAATGAAGTAAAAATTTGAATAGACTTAGCAATGACTTATCATTCCTTATCTTATTGGACTAGAGGCTTCTAAGTCAAATAATGTAATTGTAAAGTCAAAGGAGTATATTATTATAAGTCTAGCATATTAATCTTGACTCGGTATTATAATGGAATTAAAAATGTTTTTTAATAAGTGCTATGATTTAAATTATTTTTTTAGTAATTTTTTCATACTTGTTCATTAGTATAATTTATTTCAAACTGTTCCTTTAAACAAATATCGTCAGTCGTACAGTATTCTATGAATATTTTTATTATGTCTTTAAAATTATCTTTATTAGCAAGGTTAAAAGCGGTTTTTTCACAATCAACGCCCGAATCATTTTCACAAAGTATTCCTGCTTCATAAAATTGAAACTCCGTAATATATTTTTCTAATTTATTAAGATTCTTACTATTATTAAGTGAAGACCAATTTTTATCAGCAAATGAGATTATTACTCTTTCATTATTCAATTTATTAATTTTTTTCGTTTGTAAAAAATCACTAATTAATATCTGACTGTATTTATTTGTAAAATACACTTTTCCGGTATCAAATTTGAAATGTTCACTTCGACCTGAAAATGTATATGTAGGATATTCTATATAAGGGTCCATTAAATCTTCTTCAATGTTTTTAATGAAATAATTAAATAATAAATATATAATTATTACTATAAAAATTGGAATTAAAATATACTTTGATTTTTGCTTCATAAATTTCTCCATCTTTCTTATATTATTGTTTGATAAGACTATATATAATTTTAATATTTTATTTATTGGTATTTTTGTATATATTGGTGCTGCGATAACATAGTTTTATAAAAATTCCATGCAATTATTTGCGCAACTAACGCAATTTTTTGGCAACTTTTTGTTGCATGAGTAGTTTTTTTGGGGCACGCATAAAGAATAACATGAAAATTTTAAAAATACACTCTACAGTTAATAGAGTGAGTTTATTATTGCAAATATTCTTTTATAAAATTCATGTATTTTATATAATCATTAACAGTATTACATTTTTTTATAGAACAATCTAATTTTTCTGAAAGTTCTATCTCTTTATGGTCAATAAGGTTACCATTTTTTAGTTTTTCATATAAAAAAGTGTTTGAATAATTATAGAGACTAATCCTTTCCAATAAATCATCTTTTTCTATATCTACTTTAATATCTTTATTGTAATCATTAATATACATAATCACGTTTTTATTAATTTCTTTTTTATAAAGTCCTTCATTGTACTTAAATCCTAAATTTAGAAGTTTTTCTTTGAAATCAGATGTAGATACATCCTGATTATCGTCATTATTATCATCACTAGCAATCTCGTCGACTTTTTTAGGAAACACAGTATTATTCGTATATTTCTTTTCAATATTTAAATTTATTATTTCGGAAGTATCATCATTATAGCTAATTTTTATATATAAATTGGTTTTTGGTATTTCTTTTAAATTATATTCTTTGCTACTATTTTTTTCTTCAACATAGTAATTATCATTATCTCCTTTTAAAACTATTTTTTCTTTATTTTCATTGTCAATGTAAAGATAAATTTCTTCAACATCTTCAATGTTCTTAATCTTATTAAAATTAAGAATAGAAATGTCATTAGAAATGAACAATGAACCACTTATTGACTCACCATTTTTTGTTGATCCTGTTATTTTATAGGAATTTATTTTTCCTCTGATAAAAATAAAATATGTTGATAATAAAAATATAATAGAGAAAATTAATAATGTTGCCAAGCTTAAACACATCATTTTTTTAAACTTTATTTTAGATTTATAATTATCTATGTATACTTCTAATGTTGATTCGGTTATTTTTTCAGTATTATCTTCATTTTTAAAATCACCATAAAGCAATTCTTCAAAAGACACATTAAATATAGAACTTAGTTTTGTAAGTGTTTCTGGATCAGTTGGAAAAGATATGCCATTTTCCCATTTAGAAATATTCTTGTCTGAATAGTTGATTAATTCTCCTAGTTGGGCTTGAGTCAGCTTTTTTGATTTCCTTAAATTTTTTAAGAATTTTCCTCGTTTTTCGTTATTCATTGTATCACGCGTAATTAATCTTTTATAATTATTAATTTTCTATAGATTAATTTCCTTCCATTTATAATTTTTTTAATATTTAGTTTTATCTTAACATATAACAAATTTTGATATATAAATATATCCATTGGTTTAAGAATAACATATATGTATATAAAAAACACTCTACAATTAGTAGAGTATGATTATATTAATAAATATCTTTTATGAAATTAATATATTTAGTTGATACTGAATTTGAATCTATTAATTTTTTATGTTACCATAAAACTAGGTGATAATTATGATATTGTTTATACACTTTTGTTTCTTATTTATTTGGATTATGTATGATGGATTGATTGCTACGCCAATAACTTTATTTATACCATTTAGTTTAAAAATGCAAAAATTAGTTGCGGAAAAGAAGTATCTTTTAAGTACATTTATATCTTTAATACCGGCGGGGATATTCTATTTTTCTAATGCATCTTCGTACGAATTATATATTAATATACTTATTTTATTTATAGCGATAATACCGCTATTTATACTGACTTATTTTATTCTTTATTTACTTGGATTTCTTAATTTTTATTTGAGTCCAAAGTTTTATAATAGTACTATACCTAATGCTATTTTTTATTTATTATATTTATCTTATATGACAGTTATTTATTTTAGTAGCGATAGTATTGTAAAATTATTACACAATATTTTAATTAATATTTTTCGTTAAAAATGATACCGATAACTCATTTTCGGTATCATTTATTTTTAAATTTTTCTATTTTTAGCATATGAATAACAATAATTGTTATTTTTCCTTACACCTTATAATATTTATCGAGAAACCAATAGTAATTATAAATATGAGTAAGAATAAAAGCACTGCATCAGCTATAGTATACATTAAATAACTAAAGTCTAATTTAAATATACATATTGTTATAATAAATAATAAAAATCGAAATAAATATATTGTCAAAAATATAAAAATTGATTTTTTTAAATAGAATTGCTTTAATGATTCTCTTAAAGAAATGAATTCTATGGAATTAGTAAGCTCATAAGCTAGATGTTGCCATATAATGTAAATCACTATTATTACTTGATATAATGCCCAAATTTTACTTAAAAAATCGGAATCTATAAAATAATAACCAATAGCTGAAAAAAATCCTGATAAATACATATCACTTTCATACGATTTAAAATTCATATATACAATAATTAAATAAAACACAAAGAAAGGAATAAATAATTTCCATTCTCCGTCTAAAAAATTATTTATTAATACAGTAATATTGTATTTAAAATTAATAATACTTTTTCTAATTATTGATTTATATAACATTATACTAATTAATAATAATAGTAAAATCTGCAAAAATGAACAAATAATTTCGCCCCAAAAATCGTTAAATAATACCAAGTTTATGTAACTTATAAATAATAATTTCCAAACATCACTTGACGAAGCACTATTAGTTATAAACAATTCAAGTAATATTAGAAAAAAGCAAATAAAAGTATTTTTTTTACTACCGTACTTATAATTTACAATGTAAAATATTATTGCTATTAATATGTATATTATTAAAGTTCTTGCAAAAAAACATATCAAATACAATTTTAACTCAATATTATATGGTCCTTGTACTATACTGGCAAAATCATTAGACTGTATAAATGACAATAATAATAATAAAAGTAAATTGCTACCAAAATAAATCAGTGTGCTTTTAATAATAACTAATATATTACTAAAGAAATATTTATTTAATGGTCTTTGCCTAATAGAAACATTTGTATTTTTAGTAAAAATTATCAAGTAAAATGAAATCATAAAAACAGCTAATAAATTTACAGTAGCAATTAATGGTGATTTCATTCCATTATATATGCACAGCTCGAAATTATTGCATCCCATCATCATATATGATGAGATTAAATTGCATAATAATATAAGTGCAATAAATAAATAAATTTTATTTTTTAAAAATCCAAAAAATTCTTTCATGCTTTTTTGACCGTACCATTATCAAATGAATAAATTTCATCACTTAGATTATCCAAATCTTCCTTTATATGCGTTGACACTATAATCAGCTTATCTTTTTTCTTTTCCTGTAAAAGATATTTGGATATTTTCTTAACAGTATCATTTTCAATTCCATTGAATGGTTCGTCCAATATCATAATTTGAGGATTTTCCATAATTACCTGAGCAATACCTAACTTCTGCTTCATTCCCAAAGAATACTCGGAATATTTTTTATCTTTTTCTTCATATAAATTTACAACTTTTAAAGCATTATTTATTTCATCGTCAAAAATTTTATGCTGAATATTGGCAAGCAATTTTAAATTTTCAAATCCGCTAAGATTAGGAAAAAAACTTGGTTTTTCTATCAAAGCTCTTAAGTTAGGGACATAAACATCATTCGAATTATACTCAATTCCGTCAAATAATACTTTACCAGAAGTCGGCTTATACAGTCCACAAATAAGTTTTAATAAAACACTTTTCCCACTACCATTTCTACCTGACAAGCCATAAATTTTACCACTAGTCATTAATAAATTAACATCTTTTAAAACTATATTTTTTTTAAATGATTTTGATAAATTTTCTACTTTTATTTCCATAACTTCCTCTTTTCATTATTCATTTTTCTCACAAGCTACAATCAATTTTTCTTTATTTTTATAGCACATTGCAACTACTGTTGAAGATATTATGAATGCAAATAAAGCAAATAACATAATTGGAGCTTCTCCAAAGTTTATGTTAAATGATAGTGGACTCATAATATTAAATGCATATCCAATCTCACTTTTAAATAAGATAAGGCATAAATTTTTTAATATTAACTCCAAAAATAACTGAACACTTATACAGAAAATATATGATACTAATACTGCTGGGAAAAATTTGTGAACTTTTCTAACAACTATTAATCCCATATTTATGTAAGTAAAATTAAGTAAAAGAATGTAAATAAAAAATAATGCTAAGAAAACAATAGGATTATATATTAAACTTGAATCATACCAAGCTGATGTCATATACTCAACTGTATAATGATAATCTAACTTGTAGAAAATTATTCCATTTATAAAAATAATTAATAATAACGCTGGAATAATCCAGAAATATTTGTAACCATCTTTAAAAATTTCTGTTTTAAAGTTTTTATATGATTCTCTATTATTTACATTAATTATATACTTATATCTAAATTTTTTAGATAAAGTATATAGCATCGGAATTACAGCTATTAAGAAAGCCACCGGATTAAACCAATATAAACCAAAAAATAATACCTCTTGAAGATATGTATATATGTCAATATCATTAGCTCCTAAACTATTTTCCATTTCTTTGCAATAATTAACATGGTCGTCAGTATAATTGCTTTTATCATTTAAAACTTCTACGCATTCTGACTTGTTTTTTTCTATTCTTTGTCTTAAATTATTAAAATTACTATTGGCAGTTAAGCAAGCATGAACAACGATGATACTTAATATTAAAAAAATGAAAATAGCAATAAAATTTTCTTTTAAAATTTTTTTCATATTTCATATTCTCCTATTAACAATAAGCTCTTTACATTTAGATAATAACATATCAATAAAATTAAAGTCAATAATTCGATAAAACAATAAAATTTTATATAATTTCAGCCAATATAAACTGGTTATTATAAAATAAATTCAGTAACTTTAAAATATAAATTTAATTACTATTAATGTACAAAATAAAAATACGTCTAATTCTTTTGATAAATTAAACGCACTCATTATTCAAGCTCTAAAAACTAGAGTAAAATTTCATCTGGCAGGGACAGAAGGATTTGAACCCTCGCGAACGGTTTTGGAGAGATTAACCACATTGGTTAAAATCGGTCAAAATCCTAGTAAAATCGGGCTTTTTCGCAATAATTCAGAGCATTTCTAAAGTGCCACTTTTTTGACTTTTTTCGTATCATTTCGACCAAAGTGTCACAGAAATGGCACAAAATTATTTTTGATAAAAATTCCGTGTGCCACCTAAAAAAGACCGTCATACTATATAATTATTATTTATTTTAAAGAACAAATATATTCTATTATTTTTTAAGCTTTTTAGAAATCAAAAAAACGAGAGAAAGAACATAAATGCTCCTTCCCTCATATAATCGTTTTACCATAATCTTTTATTTTGTCTTGCGGTAATTTTACTGTAAGTTTTTCCCCAACTAAATCAATGAATTGTTTCATCCTTTCGTTAAAAACTTCTTTACTTGAAATTATTTCATTACTGTTAAAGATACTTAAAATAGGATATTGTGAAATTAAATAATCTTGACTTGCTTTTAAGTAATCAACAAGGTTCTCATTATTAACTCTTTCTTCAACTATATAATCAAGTAGCTCATAATTTTCTTAAATCATTTTCTAATTATTATTTTTATTATTTTTTGTTGGTACCAACTTAAGTACCTTAACATCTCCTGGGTTATAAGAATAAATAGTATTATTCTCATAATCATTTTGGGGGGTTATATCATTACTTTTAACCAAATCTTTTTCTGTAAATTCACTAAGTTCCCTAAATTGACTTCTTTCCTTTAATATCTTCAATTCTTCTTCTAAATTATGAACTTTTTTTTCTAAATCTTCTTTTTTCTTTAAAATATTTTTGGTATTTCTCTTAGAAATTTTTTTCTGAAATATGCCATTAAAGGATTCAACTCCTCCGACTAAAAGTCCAATAGTAAAAAGTATTTTTGCTGTTATTATCCAAGGCATTTTTCCCCCAACAGCCAAGATAATAGGCGGTATAGCATAAGCGACTCCGACAAACAAAACAGCTAAACATAATACTTTTACTTTATGATTATCCCAATCAATGTCAGCAAACTCATCTTGAATGCCTTGCAAAGCTTTTTTTGCATTTTCTAATTCGTTTTCTTTTAATAAAACGCTTTCTAAATTAGCATCATGGACCTCAACTGTTTTTGATTTACCGGCCTCATCAGTAACAATCCCCACATTCTTATTTATTTTTATCAAATCTACATTCATGGTATAAAACCCTTTCCTAGTAACAATAATTGCCTAATATTATTCTAAACTACAAAAAGTAGGAAAGTCAATTAATTTGGCAGTTGATTTTTATGATTTCTGGATTTTTCTTTTTAAAATATAATTTATAGAGTAGCTAACTAGTAAAAGTAGGTGGTAAAAACTAATAAAAGTAATTTCTAATCTTTCTTTCTTAAACTCAAAGTGTGAGGCTTTTCTACATTAGAGCTATCCGTATTAAATAATTTATTTTTTTATAAAACATTATTTTTATAAGTTCCGGTCACATCATTAGTAATCTGTTGATAAACACCACTAGTAGGTTCCAAAGCATTACTCCAATTCGACTCTAAATCCTTAATTTCAACGTCATCTAACTCTTGGAACTTAACTTGTTCTTTTAATCTTTCTAATTCTTCTAATTTAGGTATATTTTCTTCTAATGCTTTTTCTTCAGCGTTTAACAAAGTCTTTTTTTCTAAAAGTAAACAATTCTTTAACAACCGGATAAAGAGTTGGAACTACAAATATGACATAAGTTCCAAAAGCCGCCAATATTATTTTGAAATCTAATTCTACATTTGGACCAAGTCTATTACTAACATAGTTAAAAGCAATTGCATTGCCAATGATAAGTGCGAAAATAGGAGCTAAAATAAGATACTTATTGGCCTTGTGTTTTTTTAATTCTTTATTAATTTGCTCTAATCTATTTTTTTCTTTCTCTAAAATATTTTCTCTTCTTAAAATATCTTCCATATCCTTACTAGAACTTGCCATAACAGCCCGCATTTTACCAATATCATCAGTAACAATTCCTATATTATCAGTTACTTCCATTAATTTATATTCATTTTTATTGGCTTTATTTAGAATTGCAATTTCATTTTTACTATTAAGTATAACACCTCTAGCACCTCTACGATATCTTGGATTGTTAAATTCTTTGGTTTTTAAATTAAAATCTTCATCAGTCAATTTCTTTATATATTTCATAATCTTCTCCCATATAGGATTATACCATATAAAACTAACAAGAAAGCGAAGATAAATAAATAAGATATTTTTCATAATATAATAATATTAATGTATTACATTTAAATTAAGTATTTAAAATAAAATAATCTGAAATTATGTAAAACTTCAGATTATTGATAGGAGGGAAATTTTTCTATTTCAATTTATGCAAATAGTGAGAAAACACCAGTTATTGATGTGTCATCTGATTGATTTTCCCATCTTCCTCTTGTTTTAATGTCATTGCCATTTGCAGTATAGCTAGATGTATAAATAGTATTTGTATCTGTTACTTTAACCGTATTTTTAGCCGAATTTACATATCCTATTGGCCAATACGCATATCTACCTATTGTAGTTAAGATTTGTGGTTGTCCACTTAATTGTGTTGCTCTAATAGAAGTTTTAAAACTTGTTCCTAATTGCATTGTTGTTTCTGCTTTACCCTTGTAACCTATTGTTTTAGTTACACTTGTTGCCCCAACTGATATAGCTCCTATTGCAATAACAAGACTTAAAGATGTAATAGTTGCTATTTTCATTAACTTATTTTTCATAATTATCCTTCTTTCCATTTATGCCCTCCTCAACATTCATTTTAAGCCAATATTATCAAATTATGTAGTGAATTTTTGGCACATTATTAATGTGAATAATATTCACGATTCTTAAATAATCCAAAGTATATAATTAATAGTAGTAACATTAATAATATTTCAATAATATATCTATAAGTTAAAAGGTTTAAATTAATACTTAAAGCTTTGTTAATAATAATATATATTGTGTAAAAAACAGAAAAGCTAAAGAACATTGATAGCAAAAATTGTATAATTAAAATTAATATAAATGTCAATTTTAATTTTCTTTTACTAAAGCCTAATCTTTTTAAAATTAAAAAATCTTTATTATAGTCTTTTTGTTCATTCGAAATAATTATATAAAGCAGTATTAGAGAAAAAATCAGGATTATCTTTTCAATGATGTTGAAAGTTATTAAAAAAGAATCTATTTTATCTGCCTTATCACTATCTTTTTCGTTATAAGATGTTTCTATTGAAGACTTAATTACATTATTTCTTTTAGCCAAATTTTTTGTTATGTTATATGCATTATCATACGAGTTAACTGTCAATCTATAAAGATGATTATATGATTTATACAAGATATTTAAAAACGAATTATGTGAAACGATAATAATTGGAAATTTAGATGGCACAACTGTTTTTAGTATGAACTTATATTTAATGTTGCTAGCATTAAGTATGAGTTCCTTATCTTTTATTTTATCTATATTTTCTTCTTTTAGCTCATATATTTCTGGTATTATACCAAAAACCACTTCATTATCACCTAATTGATAACTATTATTACTATCTTCAACAACGATACTTTTTTCATATCCAGAAATTTTCATATCTATTAATGAAATATCATTTGATTGATTTTCTTCCGTTTTTGAAATTATATTACCTGAACTATCTAAAATAACTTCATTCCCATTTTTAATTAATTCGCTTTCGATATCAGCAAAGACACAATCATCAATTTTTAATATTCCTTTTTCAAATTTTAAATTATCAATAATATCATTATCTGTATATACAAATACAAATGAATTATCAGAAAAAATTTTGTTTTTTTCATCAATTAAAAAGTCTAATAATACATTTGACATAATTATAATAAAAATAATTAATGCAAATATTATTGTATATACTTTAGTTACTTTTTTTCTAAAAAAATTTAATAATAAATTCATATTTATTCCTCACTTTTCACTAGGTTTATTATATTTTTGTTAACTAACTTATATGTGTAAACAAAATAATATATACTTGGAACTATTACGACCAGACAAAAAGCGATAACTAGTGTAAAATAATTATACACAATGGTGTATGCTAACGATAGCATAACCTTTTTAAAAGTCATTTTAATAATATTTAACGACAACATTGATAGTATGATGGCTACTGTATAAGAAATTATATTATTTGCTAATAGTTGAATTAAATATGTAAGACTAACAAATTTAGTTGAATATCCAATTGTAAATAGGATTCCAATATCATTATAATTTCTTATTATATTTTTCTTTAAGAAATTTATATTTATCAATAACATTATAATGACTATTGATATTATAACAGCATTAGTAATATTGACTATATTTTTTAGCAGGGTTGTATCATATTCTATTTTTATACTATAATTAAATTTCAATTTTTCTAAATCTGTTTGAACCTTTTTTACATTTTCTATATCATCTACAACTAATGTAAAACCATATACACCATCATTTATAACAGTTCCAGTATCAATTATTTCTATCATATCTTTTGGAGAAATAAAGCAATTATTACTTGGTAGCATTAAATCTTCATTATTATACAATCCGATTATTTTGAAAGTTTTACTATATGTTTTATCTGGAATATACTTATTATTTGATTCCGAATATGAATAGTAATTTACATCAAATGAAGTTCCTATCAAATTATTGGCATCTAGAAATTTAAAATCAGCATTTAAATTATATGCGTCACTCGATGGGAAAAAGTTTGAAGGACATATTGTGACACCACTATCAGTTTCTTTAAAGTAATTTCCGATTATATTTTTTGGTAATAAACTTTTATCTCCATAATTTAGTTCTACATAGCCATCATATATTTCATTTTTATAACTGCTTTCAAGGGAGGCAAAATCATATTGAGATGAATATATTAACTCTATGTTTTTTATTGTTTTTAACTCATCTAAACCATTATTCTTTTTATCTAAATTTGCTCCAACCACAATCACCCTAAACCAAGGATTAGTAATTTCTGATTTATTTAAATAATTCACAAAATTAAATCTAAAGTTTAATAGCAATAATAATAACAAAGTAAATATTGCAGTAAATATAATTTGTGTAACGTTAAATATATTTTTTCTGTTAAGAATAATATAATCAGCTATTTTCATTTTTTTCTCCAAAAATTTTACCATTTTGTAATTTATATATGTAATCTGCATAATTAGTAATATTTAAACTATGACTCACAATTATAACACACTTACCATCTTGACTTATATTTTTTAATAATTCAAAAATAGCAGTTTCGTTCTTCTTATCTAAATTTCCAGTTGGTTCATCAGCTAAAATTATTTCCGGATTATTTGCAAGTGCCCTTGCAATAGCAACTCTTTGTTGTTCACCTCCAGATAGTTCTTTAGGGTAATGATCTTTCCTGTCTTCTAAACCGACTTTTTTTAATAGTCTAATGGCTAAGTCACGACGATTTTTTCTTTTTATTTCATTATTTAAGAGCATTGGAATCATAACATTTTCTAATGCAGTCATGTTTTGTAACAATTGATAATCTTGAAAAACAAACCCTATTTTTGCTGACTTATTTAATGTAAGTGATTTATTATGTGAATCTAAAACATTAATATTATTTAGCAAGTATGTTCCGTTATAGGATGTATCCAACAATCCCAAAATATTAATTAAAGTTGTTTTTCCTGTACCACTCTCTCCTAAAATTGCATAAAATGTTTTTTCTCTAAATTCACAAGTTATATTTTCTAATACTTTTAACGTTCCAAAATTTTTTCTTATATTTTTTAGAATTATTACTTTCTTTTTCATTTAAACACTCCATTATACATTTAAACTTAATCCATTTGCTTCATCATAAACATTAGATGCGGCACCATTAAATTTAAATACATTTCCTTGACCGCCCTGAGATATTGTATATAACTTGCTTGTTTTTAATGATATATTTCTTCTAGAATGTTCGTATGCCCCGTATACAGTACCACCAGTTGTCGTAAAAAATGAAACATTTACTTTAAGATTAGATACATTTTCTAATTTAACTGAATAACCAAATCTATTGTTTTTAATATCAGGCGATGAATAACTTTTATTAAAGTTATCACCCATAACATACGCATTTCCAGCTTTTACTAATGAAACTCCGCTCAACCTTGCTCCTATTACATCATAGCTTTTAACATTTGGTTTTGCATTCCAATTTGCCTGTAATGATATGTAACATTGTGATGAACATGATTTATTCATTATTAATGTACGAGATTTTTCTGTCATTGTTGAATATAATTGTAAATCGTTTTCTTTTAAATAAGTTGTTTCAATTTGACTTTCAAAAAGATTCAATTTATCTACATAATTAAATTCATCTTGAGTAATGAATTCCTGATAACCATCCCAAAACATGTTAGAAAAATAATTATATTGGCTTTCGGTAAATTCCACATCATATTGATTGATGTAATAAATGCTTCTTGCATTTACAAAATTTAATTTTAATGTAAGCAATAATCCTAACAAACATATTGATAATATTTTTTCCTTCATTTTTAAAATTTTACTCCTTTCATAATTCAAATATAAAGTAATAGTCAAAAAAAAACTAGTGAATAAATGGCACACTAATTTTTTTCAAAATGTTTTAAATATTTATCATAAAATTTTTTATATATTTTTTCATCATTATTGCAATTTGATTTGCCACAGTTTACATGACCATCAACAACATCAAAATTCACTTTTGAATCAGAATAATTAAAAGATTTAGTATTTAAAAAATAATCTATATAAACATCACTATTATCTGTAATTGTTACTTTTTTAATTACTGTATCATAAAGTATTTGAAAGTTTTCATCATTATAACTACATATGCTTTCTTTACAATCGTAAATATTATCAGTTTTAGGTTCTGTTTCTGAATCTATAATATCTTTATCATCTTTAAAGAATAATTTATGATTACTGTAATTTTTATTAAAATTCAAATGAATTACCTCTTTAGTATCATTCGAGCTTATCTCCATAAAAATATTATCTATAATCTTTTTATAATTAGAAATATTAATTGATGAATTATATCCAGTAAAATCTATTATTATGTTTGTACTTGGACCGTCATATATTATATGTTTATCATTATTCTGATAGTAATAAATGGTAATATTATAAGATTTAAATTCATTATTATTTAAGCTCAAATAAGATTTTTCTCTTGTTAATACTAATAGTCCTTGATTTATTGAAAAATGCTCTGAACTTCCATAAAATGTAAAAATAGTAGTTTTATTGTAAGTTTCATAAAAATAATACAAAAGAAATATAAAAATAATAATAATCATTAATGCTATAACTCTTTTAAACATTTTTATTACATTGCTTTGCTTTACAAAATAGTCTATTAAATTACTATTTAATTCTAATTTATTGTATCTGTTATTTTTTTCTCCAGAAAGAAGTTCTTTTAATTCTATCTGAAATATTTCACATAACATTTGATAATACTTTATATCAGGGCACAATTTCCCATGTTCCCATTTACTCACAAGTGTTCTATCAACAAATAATTTTTCTGCAAGCTGTTCTTGAGTTAATTTTGATTTTTTTCTACAATTTTCAATAAATTTTCCAACTTTAACTTGATCCATATATATTACTCCTTTTTCAAATAATAATTCACACTTTTGCTAACAAGCAATATTATACTATAAAATTACTGTTAATAGTGTTCCAATTCACCGCATTATAAAATATCTATTTTTTTATTAAAAATTAAATATTTTTGCTATACATTTAATATAAAGTTTGTTATAATATGGAAGAAAAAAAGAGGTGACTAACCATGAAAATTGATTGGAAACTAAAAAATGGCGAAGAAGTCATAATTAATGAAATAGACAAAGCAGCAAAATATGAAGATAATATAATATACTATGTAGATGAATATGGTACTCATGTGATAGATAGAAACAATAGAATTTATGAACGACGATGTCCAGAAGATATATTCAGAGTTGATTTTAACAACAATTTATTAACAGTAATATTTGAAAATAATAATTTAAAATATGATATAAATACAAAATATGAAGAAGAAAACAATAAAATACGATTAACCTATTCATTAGGTGATGAAATAAAAGTAATAGAAATTACTAGAAAAGAGGAATTATGAAAAATTTATTAACAGAAGAAATTAAAAAGGCTTTAGATGCCCTAGAAGTAACAGATGTAGAAAT
>ENA-OPXC01000105-OPXC01000105.1-human-gut-metagenome-genome-assembly--contig:-NODE-105-length-76055-cov-3.505026_pt1 | contig 76055 bp, 68 predicted proteins | sample MGYA00241512_ERZ502016 | MGnify/ENA primary metagenome ERZ502016 (study PRJEB25962, sample SAMEA2043043) | human gut metagenome | biome: human gut; feature: human-associated habitat; material: faeces...
ACGCACAGCCATAGGTGCAGGACTTGTCGGAAACGTCACAGTCGGGATTGGACTTACAGGAAGTACACCGGTCACAGGAGTTGTATCCGGCACAGCCGTAAGTACAGCTCATAGAAGAGACGGTACATTCGGGACGAATGGTACAGGAATTGTAGTTACCGCCGCAGGAAGACCCTGAAACTTCGTATTCTCCGGAACAGTTGGACGAATTATATTGAAACTCGGACTTGCAGACGCATCCGCTGTAATTTCCGTTACAGGATCGCCCCGAGGTGGTGTAATTTCCGTTACAGTTAGAAGAGTTGTATTTGTACTCGGGCTTGCATTTGCAGTTAACGTGACATTTGAGAGAAGAAGTCACATTGTAGTTATACTTGGAACAGGTATATCTGTCATCGATGTTGGAAGGGGTATGCATCCCGTAGTTTTTCTCACAGTTGCCGTCAATGTCCTCGCCGCCGTTATCGGCAGAACCACGTGAACCCTGACCACCTTGCCAATCGGGCAGCCACCAGGTGGCGGCAAGTGAGAAGGTGTTGTCGGAAGCAACAGGTTTCGGAAGAAGTGCGGTGTGTGTCATTACATCATAGGTGTGAACGGCGAGAATTTCACCTCTCACCTCCGGCGTGTTTAAGCAGAGCATAAACGCGCACAAAGCCAATAAACTTGAATATCTCATCGTTTTCGTCCTTTGATAGTTAAAAGTCCGGAACCTGTTGTTCCTGAGTTTTATTATAACAAAAAACAAAAAGAGAGTAAATAGTTATTTGTGCGGCGTGGACGGAAAAGAGGAATTGTTTTTTTATAAAAATGATGCTAAAACCAATGTAATTGCTCAAATTATTAATTAAACAATTATAGCCATGAAAAACAAAATTTTTAGAAGAAAGCTGTTTAATGCAATAATGGTATTGCTTTTCGGCGTATTGATGATCATTTTATACCATGCCTTTCACTATGAATTGGCCAATGTGTATCTTTTGATTTTTTATGCAGTCTGCTCAATCGTTTTTACAATCGGAACCGGTTGGATACTCATGTTGCTGGTTTGTTACGGAGTGCATCTTCGGATTAAACGGCGGCTTAAACGAAAGGCCCCGTCTTGTAAGATTGAAGTTTTGTATTGTTCAATAACTTCACTTAAAAGGAAATGTTATTTTTATTTTTGCTCTGAAAACGAGCTCAAAAAAATTCGCGAAATGTTTAGGACATCGGTTCAACTGCCGGATGTTATCGAAAGGCAGACTTACTTTCGGGAGATAAATTATTTCATTGCAAAAAATGCGCGTGGTTGACTTAAAAAGGAAGAGATTTGTCTCTTCCTTTTCTATTATTCCTCATTTTCGGCCCATTCGATTCTTGCCCGAGCCAATTCGCGGTTATCGCCGTCATAAGTCTGGATGCTGTGCGTGGTGACAAGTCCGTCACATTCGGTTAAGACCGTAATCTTTTCTCCGATATGTCCTTCTTTTTTATAATTAATCTCGATTTTAGACGGATTGTGAGACAGGCGAAAATCCGGATTGACCGCCTCTGATGCCCATAAGGCGTAAACGCCGTTGTTAACATGCTTGTTCAGGTCAATATCATCAAAGCGGACCCTGAATTTTGTTTGTTCGTCTATCCTTTCAACCTCTTTTATTTTGCCTTCAAATTCCGTTTCTATCGCTCTGTCGTCGATGATTTGATATTCCGGCAGATTGTCTCGTAGTGAAATCGGTCTTTTTTTCATAAAATTAATCAAAATCCACTGGCTTGAAGCCGCAATGATTCTTTCGCCGTCTTTTCCGTAAACCTCATAATCGCGGATTGCCGCCAGTTTCTTTTCAACGGCGGGCCACGTGACGATTTTCACTTTCTCGTGAATTTTCGGCAGCCTTTTGATGCGAATTTCATAATTTGAACCGACCCAGGCAAATCCCTTGCTTAGGACATAGTCCAGTCCCAGCCCCAGCTGTGCAGCATTAATGTCTGCCATATCCTGAAAAATGTTCATTAACGTCACAATCCGCAAATTATTGTTGCGGTCACATTCATAGGAGCGGATGGTATATTCTTTAGTGTATTTCTTTAATTCCATGAGATGTTCCTTTTCTTTGGCGCTGATGGATGAACATTTTAAATTTGTTGCGGCAGCGGCGCGAACTTATGGTTCTCTTCAGAAAACCTTCGCCGGAGGTTGGCTTTTGCCATACTTCGGTAAAATAAGCATAATCGTCGTCATAGTTGACGACCAGCCATGTTGCGGGACTTGATTTGACCAGTTCACAGCTTTTGCCGCTGAGGCGGTAAACGTCATTATTGCGCGGTGTTGTGCTGATGAGCTTCATCTCCAGACATTCCGCCAGCTCGCGAAAACTGTCCGTAACATACGCCGGGCAATGGGTCGGGATAAAGATGGGGTGAGTCAAAATATTGTTCAAATATTCGTAATCGCCCAAAAATCCGTGTCCGTATCCCTGCAATTCGGGAATGTTCTCCACGCTGGCAAACGGGATGTTGCGGGAGTTAAGCTGCCCTTTTAGCGGGTTGAAGAAAGTTTTTGCGGTAATAATCCCGTAAGCGTCCTTGTTTTCATTGCAAAACGGCCCCAAATCGTTGTAAGTCCCGATTACGGCATAGTTGTCGTCGAGGCTTTCAATCTCTTCGTCCGGCTTAAACAGAACTTTTATTCTCTTGCCCGCCATTTTTTCAAACGAAATTCCGTATCGGACAATCAGCTTTAGGTAGCTGTAAAAATCCTTGTTGCCGTAAAAAATGACGTTTTTACGTAGTTTCAATGCTGCCAGAAAGGCCATAATATACATTTCCGGATGTGTGGGATATACCGGAATAAAAATCTTTTTCTTGCGGGATTTCTTTATCAGTTCAACCAGTTTTTTAAACGTCGTCACCTCTTTGACGGCAAGCCCGTCTTCGGTAACGCCGTAAAAGTCCGCAACCACGCAGTCAATCTCTTGGGCGCGTTGTTTAATCCTTTTAAGGTTGGTTGGCTTGCGGAAATAGGTACTGCGGTCGATTTTCATGTCGCCGGTATGATATACCGTTGCGTATTTGGATTTTATAATCAGTCCGAAGCTGTCAAAACAGGTGTGGGAAGAAGACAAAACCTCAATTTCCAGGCTGCCCAGGCTGATGATGTCTCCGTCGGCGACGATTTGGAACATGGGACGGCGTTTTTGCGCTAACCCGAACTCCTCATACAGCTCATCCAAAATCATTTTGGTATATCTGCCGCCGTACAGGGTCGGCAAAACGTAGCCTGCCTTCAGATAGTGGACTATTCCGTTAAGATGATCGGGATGGGAATGGGTGATAAAAATAGCCTTGGGCAGTAAATCCCGGCTGTTAAGCAGGTCTCTGATGTCTGGAACCGCTGCTGCCGAATTTTTTATGCCCAAGGCCTGATGATTGTCAAATTTTCCCAAGTCAACAATGATTGTCGTCCGGGATATTTCTTTTTTTGATTTTATGACATCCGTATACTGGTAGCAGTGGCCGCTTATCTGGTCAATATTGTTACCGCCTAAAGGCCTCCAGTAAAAGCCGTTCTCTGCCGTATAGTCTGCCATAATCCCTTGTTAATTCTATCTTTGCTTGTTTTTCCGGTACTCTTCCAGCTTTGCCTGACGCCACGCATTGGCTTTTTGAGCAACCGTCTGTTCGATTCTTCTTTTATTCTTAGCATAGACAGATTCAGTTTCAAGCTTTTTTGTTTTAGGCTGTTCAACTTTTCCGAACAACTTTGTGTTCAGGTTGTTTTGAGCCTGCTTGACCATTTCATAAGCTGAAACCAGTTTCTTTTTATATCTCTGAGCCTTCCGGGGAACGCTGGAATGGTAGGCCATGGCGGCTTTAATCCAGTCATTGTCTCTGTTGGCATAAAGGTTTTTCAAAAATTTTGCCCCGTATTCAACGTTTTTTTCGGGGTCAAATGCTTCTTCGACACTCTTGAAAGCATCTGGGTGATATGCCAGGTTTATTTGCATACAACCGACGTCGATGCTTTTGACACCCGCTTTTTGCAGGCGTTTGACTTCACGGACGGCTTGCGCTTTGGTTTCAAAGTAAGTTCCTTTACCCTGAGCGTTTACGGTCCACGGCCAAGCGACTTTTTGCTTTGTCTTGGCGTTCCATCTTCCTGTTTCGACACTCGAGATGGTAGTGAGTAAGTGTTCTTTAATCTGATACTTTTTTTCAAATTTTTGTGTGGCATCCATACAAACCAAGGCGTCGTCTCTGACTTCAGAGTAGGCCTGAGCTTGTACTGGCTGAATTAACATCAGCAATATTAACAAAAACATTAAATTTTTTGATACGAAACTTCGCATCCCTCTGCTCCCCCAAAACGGCCACAAGCATCCCTTATGCAACAAATATGCCAATTTCAACTTGCTTTAAGGCGTGAAAAAGTTTTTAGAATATCGTCTTGAGGTTGGTTATCAAAAAAAACTTATAAACTCCCAAATTGTTAATAAAACAATCATTGCTTATAGTTAAAATCAAAGACCTGCACATATAAATTATTCTTGGCAGATCGCAAAAACAAGGGGGTTTATAGCACAATTATTTTTTAAAATCCAGCAAAATTTTAGCAAGTCGGATAATCGCCTGGCTTACGTCATCGCTAACCTTTTGAAAATTTGCGTTTTTTTGAAATACATTCTCATTCATATACAAGCTGCGGTTAATCTCCAGCTGAATGGTGAAAATGTTTTTGCGCGGCTGACAGTAGTTGAAAGCGATATAAGCGCCGGCATACGGACGGTTAAACTCAACCCTGTAATCCTTTTTTTCAAGCTCCCGGCTTAAATTTTCGGATATCTGGGTTGGACAGCTCTCGTCGAATAGGGTGCACAAACAAAAGTCAAGCGGCCGGGTCTCGTTCATAATGTTGCAAATCATGGACGGCATGGAATGGCAATCAATCAAAACGCAGAGGCCGAACTTGCGGACGCATTTGTCCACCAGCTGTTTTAATCGCTTATGATAAGGGTCATATACGTTTTTGATTCTTTCCATGGCTTCGTCATAGGAAATCAATCCGTCATAAATGTTTTTGCTCTGCGAGACGATTCGGTGAATCACGCCGAGTCCCACCCGGCATCGACGGCTGCCGGAACTGTTGGGATTTTGCGGCGCATTGAAATACATTTGCTCGTCGATTTCGATTTTATCGCGATTAACGTCCACAAAAGTCCGGGGAATGTTCATGCTGAGCAGCGGAATTCCGGCGTCGGAAGCCTGTCGGACGATTTCGGTGACAAAGCTGTCCTCTGAGCTGCGCAGCTCATCTTCGCTGAGTTTGCTGTTGGCCAGAAACTCGGACGGAAAGTCTCTGCCGCTGTGCGGAGAAGACAATACCACCGGAAACTGAATGTCTTTGGTGTTAAACTCCTCAAAGATATTCAGCTTTTTGTAGTTTACGTGAAAATCGATTTTTTTTTCGGCCACGTTTCGTTTCCTTTTCTAAGCTAACAAATTATAGCAAAACAAATGTTAAAGATTCGCTAATGCCGGATATTTCCGTCGGAAATGCTCCGGAGTTTTACATAATTTTTTTGAATAGATGCAATAAAATTCTTGATTTATAAAATTTTTTATTGTAAACATCCTCTCATTAACGGGTGTGTAGCTCAGTGGTATGAGCACTACGTTGACATCGTAGGGGTCGCTGGTTCGATCCCAGCCACACCCACCAAAAAAAAAACCGCCTTTGAGGCGGCTTTTTTTGTCCTGACAACCGGATTAAATCAGGCAATGCTATTTGCAACTAACAAAAGAAGGCGAGACTTTCCGCAGTTAAAAGTAAACTCAATGTCACTGATTTTCTTGACAAAATCAAACTTCGGGTTTATGAGGCTGTACATCAAAACGCTATTATTAACTTAATTTTTTGTTTTATTATGAAGAACGAAAAACAAATCGCATCTGTACCGACAGTTTGGTATAATGCACAGGATTTAAAATCCAGTAATGAAGCCGGTTATTATATGTTGAAGGATAATCGGCGTTCCCGTGACTCTGTTTATGATTATGAGAAAGGGATTGTCATCAATGACGACATATACCTGACTCTTAACTATCCCAAACATGAGTTGACCAAATCAGAAGCGCAGGCTTTTTGCAGAATTAAAGGCGGGCGCATCCCCGACAGCTTTGAGCTGTGGCAGATTCAAATGGCCCGGGATGAAATCGAACGCAGCCTTGCTCGTATTACGTATCCGCAGCGAGAACTTCCTGCTGATATTATGAGTTGTTGGTGTTCTGACAGATCTGACAGTGAATTGTCCGAAACCAGACGTCCTTTGCTTTTGATTGACGGCAAGCGCCATAATCCGGATGATTCGGTTCAAAAGCACGGGGATTTGATTATTCTCAACAAACAGTATGTGTTTGTCTGGAAAAACGGAAAATATGTTCCCAAAAACCTGGAGCTTTGGGCTGGGTCGGAAAAAAACAGCTTGTTTGCGCTGAAGGCCGACCGGTCGGAAGTTTATTTGTTTACGCAGGCTCCCGGAGAAAAGCCGGCTTTTAAGGGATGTTATAAACATCTCGGCGAAGACGTCTTTGAGTCCGCATCATGTCTTTATCAGTATGATAAGGGCGAAATGCGCAAGTTTTGTCACCGGGAATACACTTCGGTCAGTTTGTCCGAGGGAACGGTAAACGTTCGTTACTATAAGGTCTGGATGAGTGGTTGCACGCAGGAAATGCATGACGACCTTCTGACGGAGTACAAACGCGATGCTGACGGCCTCTGGCAGGAAGCCGGCACTTATGACTATGGTTTTGTTAAAGAATACTAAAAAAATTATTATGAATGAGAAACAAATTAAGGCGTTTGTCAGCTTCTTGTCTGATAATAACGTCAGCCTGAATGATATGTATCAGGCGTTGAGCGGTCCTAAGCCGGGAGATATATATTTTACGGACAACAGCTATTTTGCTTATCCGCTTCCCGGACGAACGGCAAAAGGAGTCTTTGTGACTTCCAATTGTTACGTAACCAATAGTCGTAGTTCTGACGAGCTGGGATATACCAAGGCAAAGATTTTTTGTTTTTTCAACAGCGTCGAGATGCCGAGTTCATCGGAAGCCGACAGTATAAACAAAAATCGGGATGCCATCAATGCTTCATTGCGGAAAATCGGTTTTTCGCGCTTGCCCTCAAATGATTTCTGGGTGGATGGCGACAGTTCATACGAAGAAGGTCATTATGAAAGCGTAATGATGGCCAGCGGCGAAGTCGGAGGTGATTGCGGTGTTACGGAAGTCTACCGTAAAGGGCCGAAAATCAAGAAAGTAGTTTGCGGCGTATTGCATTGTTCGGTTGCGGCTCGTCAACTCCAACCTTTGACCGCTCAAACCTCGCAATCTCGTTCTGCGGAGGAGTTCAAACTGGATAATCCGCTGTATGCGCTGTTGGACGCATTGGGTCTCCGCAACAAAGAATTTCACGATTATTGCTGCGGTCGGTCAAATGCACCGCGTCCGGGGGAATATTTGTTAAAAAACAATTATTGTTCCTCGCATCCCGAATATGGGCAGGAAGCGGGCATTTACATCAATGCCGATATGTACATTCCGCTGGCTGACTTGAGTTCGGTAACGCTGAGTTTGGAAGATGCCAAGGCCTTTGCCTATGCTTCCGGTCGGGAGTTGCCGGATTACTTCGAGCTCCGTCAGCTGAAAAAAGTTGTCGAGAAAGTTAATGAATCTCTGGATAAAGTGGGGATGAAAACCCATTCTTTGCCGATAGATGTTTTGGCATCCTGCTGGGCAAAAGGAGATTCGGCCGCATCGGACGAGCAACGTCGTTTGATATTCATCGACAAACGTTCTAATGTTCCGGAGGCTTATCTTGCCATGCAGGATATTATGGAAAATTGGGGAATAAAGTCTTTTGACATTTGAAATCTCCCGAAATGAAAAATTCCGCAGTTTTGACCGCTGCGGAATTTTTTTATGCCTGTTGCAGATTGGCCTTGTCAAGCCGGTTGGGAAACTTTATGATAATTTCGTTTGATAAAAAGGATTGTGTAAAATGAAAATCGGTATTTTTGATTCCGGCTTGGGCGGTTTGGTCATAACCAAGGCTTTTATTAATGCTTTGCCGGAATACGATTATATCTATTACGGCGATACTGCCAATCTTCCTTACGGAGACAAAACGTCGGGACAGATTTTGGCCTATACGCTGGAAGCGATGAAATTTTTGATTTCTAAGAAATGCGCTTTGATTATAATTGCCTGCAATACGGCAACAGCCGTTGCCTTGCGCTATATTCAGCAGCGTTTTATTCCGGAATATGCGCCGGATGTCAAAGTTCTCGGCGTGGTTATTCCCACGGTTGAGGTGGCCGCGGCTCAGGCGCATGACCGGGTTGGGGTGGTTGCTACTGCGGCAACTGTCCGGTCGCATATTTATAAGGAAGAACTGCATAAAATCAACCCTGATTTGGAAATTGAAGAAGTTGCCGCCCCCAAATTGGTCCCGGCGATTGAAAACAACGATTTTCAACTGGCAGCCAAACTGGTTAAGGAGTACGCCGACCGTTTTCGTAATGTCAACAGCCTGATTTTAGGCTGCACGCACTACCCGTTGGTTAAAGAGTTTTTTCGCCGCGAGCTGCCGCAGGTTGCCGTCGTTTCCCAAGACGAGCTTATGGGTGCCAAGCTGGCTGACTATCTGGACCGCCATTTGGAGATAGATTTGACATTGAGTCGGGAAGCCGAATGTGAAATTCTGGTCAGCGAATTAAACCCTCATTATCGCAAGGTGGCGGCAGCGTTGTTTCCCGATTTGCCTGTTTATGAGAAGGAGAAAAACAATGGAGGTTAAACTGCGCCCGCTCCGTGAAAAAGAAGATGATGCCGTCTATCAAATGTTTCAGGAGATTCCTGCGGAGGAAGACGGATTCGAAAATCCGGCTCATGGATTGTCTCTGGAGGAATTTAATGACTTTTGCCGGCGTCATGTTGGTTACAGTCAGGGAATAGAGCTGAAGCCGGGTTATGTTCCCGATACTTATTATTTGCTTTTCTCCGGGGATGAGGTTCTCGGTTTTGCCAAGTTGCGCCACTACCTGAATGATTTTCTTTTGAATCACGGCGGCCATATCGGCTATGGTATTCGTCCGACATGCCGGGGGCGCAAGTTGGGCAATCTTATTTTGTCCGAGGTTTTAAAACAAGCGCGTTTGATGTCTTTAGAGCGGGTGCTTCTTACGATTCGCGATTATAATACGCCCTCGCGCAAGGTTTGCGAGTTTAACGGCGGTAAGCTGGAAAAAGTCGTTCCCGGCGCGGAGTTTGCCGAATGTTTTTATTGGATAGAACTGTAAATGCGTAAAGATTTTTATATTTTTCGCCATGGCGAAACCGATTACAATCGGGAGCAGCGTATTCAGGGATGCGGCCTTGACGCGCCTTTGAATGAAGTCGGAATTGCGCAGGCGGAAGAACTGGCTAAAAAGCTGATGCCTTTGGGGATAGAGCATATCTATGCCAGTAATCTTAAAAGGGCTTTGCAAACGGCACAAATTTGTGCCGGGCATTTAGGGGTTGCGGTTGACGTCATTCCTGAGTTGCGTGAGGGGTGTTTCGGCGAATTGGAAGGGATGCTTAAAACTGAAGTCGCCGTCAAATATGCGGAAATTCACAAGGACTGGTACAGTCCCGTTGATGATATGAACGTCAGGTTTCCCGGCGGCGAAAGCAAACAGGAGATGCAGGATCGTATGTTTGCCGTCATAAGCAGCCTGCTGTCCTCTCCTTTCCAGATCATAGGCATCGCTTCTCATGGCAGCTCTATCCGCTATCTGCTTTATAAGTTCGGATTATCGCCGCACCGTATGCCGAATACGGCGCTTTATCATGTGGTCTGTGAAGACGGAAACTGGCGGTTAATTTAAAAAAGCAAAGCCGCCATACAGATTTTTATCTGAATGACGGCTTCAGGCTTAGCGATAAATTACTCCGTAGAAGCAAAATGCGGCGGCAGTCAGACTGCATCCGGAACTCGCGGCATTTCCAAAAACGAAGTACAGCACCCAAAATCCTATAATAGCGGAACAAGCGGCCAGTCCTCTGACATAAAGCGGCTTATTTCCGGTTTTTTTCCGTTTCACGACAATCATAATCCACATGATGACGGAAACCAAGGCCAGTAGTGTATTTAACAGTCCCATATCTATATTAAAATTATATTCAAATCGGACTAGATATAAGCGATTTGTTTTAAATTGCAAGATGTTTTTTTGTCAAAATATGACGATATTCGGTGAAAGTGTTTGATTTGTTGAGAAAAAAATGCTAAACTCGCTTCGTTAGGTTATAAATATAGATGTTATTGTGTTGATGAGAAAACCTTTTTATTTCAGTACATTAATTAACTTAAAATAAAAATAATATGGAAACGAAAAATTTTTCTCAGAGAGTGTTAAACGTTGTAAAATATTTTTGGAAACAGCGTTCAGGGTATGGAGCAATTTTGTTGGTGCTGTTTGCTTTAGGGCTGATATGCCTGTTGGTTGTTGACATAACGTCCCGCGGTGAACAACATGGCAAAGTATTTTTCATTTGCTTAAAGGCTGTTTGTCTTGGTGGCATCGTCGGGGGCTTATTGACGCTGAACACATGGATTTCGGAGATGAAATACGAATGGCACAACGGATTTTGGGAGCGGCTGCGTACAATATTGACATGCATTTCCGTACTTGGTCTGTTCGCTTTTTGTATATCGGCATTATTTCTGCCCGCAGATAGTTCCGTTGTTGAAAATGTTTTTCAGACTGTGGGGTCAATCGGACTGTTTAGCTTTTTGTTCGGAGCTGTAGCATCCGGGATGACGTTCTTTTTGGAACTGCTTCTGAAAGGCGTTTGTTTCACGATTAAGCGATTGTTTCATTAACTCTCTCAATGTAAAGCAAAACCGCAGTTACTTTATGTAAACTGCGGTTTTTTCTTTTTTTTTCCTTTTAGCAGATGTATTCAAATTCTTTTTTCAGGTCACGTTCAAACATTTGCTTAATGGTAGATTTTATGTCTGCATTCTCATAAACAACCTTGTATAAAGCCTGACAAATCGGCATATCGATGCCTTTTTCGTCGGCAATAAGCTTAACCGCCTTCAATGTCGGAACACCTTCCGCCAGTTTGCCGAAATCTTCGCCGCGTGCAAATTTTTCACCAAAGGTTCGGTTGTGGCTGAATTTTGAAAACAGGGTCGCTTCATAGTCGCCTAAATGAGCCAGGCCGTAAGCAGTATGCGGATTTCCGCCGAAGTATTTGATAAAGCGTCCGACTTCTATCGGAGCACGGGCCATCAAAGCTCCTTTCAAACCGTACCATTCCAAACCGTCCAAGATGCCGGCAGCAATGCCGATGACGTTTTTCAAAGCGGCGCCGATTTGATTTCCGATAAGGTCAGAACCGTAATAAAAACGGATTAAGTCGCTTTGCAGCAGATTGATGAGTTTTTCCTTGGTTTCGTCGTCATAAGAGTCGATGACGGCACAGGAAGGAACACCTTTCATATAATCCTGAACATGTCCCGGACCGGCTAAAACCGCAATATTGATGTCCTGGGAAATTTCTTCAATCATAACGTCATACATAATCTTTGCGCTGGGTTCTTCCAATCCCTTCATTGCCAGCAAAAAGGTTTTGCCGCTGAGCTTGTATTGGCTGAGTTCTTTGCATAAGCCGCGAAAATACTGACAACCGATAGAAACGATAATAATGTCGTTTTCCAACACTGCCGGCAGGTTGTCATGCAGGTGCATATTGTCGCTTAAGGATAAATAAAGGTTTTTTCTGGTATCGCGCAGTTCAATAAAATTCGGCGATGTCGGAATATCATACATATCAACGTCGAAACCGCAGTAGTTGGCTGCATACCAGCCCAAAAAAGTACCCCAGCGGCCGCAGCCGATTAAAGAAAGTTTTTTCATGTGAGATTACCTCATAACAGTTACAAATAATATCTATCACTACTGCATAATAGCTCATTTTGCAACCGGGTTATTGCAAAAACACACAAGCCTGACATACGGGGGATAATTAAAGAGAGCCTTTTTTGGCTCTTTGACGGGTGACGATGGCACCGATATGATCGAATTCTTCAAATGAATGATAAGCGTAGTCCAGACTTTTCTTGTCACAGTCGTAAAAAACCTGGTTGGCCAAAGACTGGATGGCGCCGTCAATACGTTTAAAAGCGGCATTGTAGTCTTCGTTGAAATTGTTTTTGCTCTTTTTTCTGACGATATCGTGATACGCGGCAATAACTTTAGCAGTTTCGTCAGCTGAGTTGGCATAGCCTTTCTCTTCAAAGTCGCGCATAATGCGCGCCGTCGTCTGATAAAAGCATTTGTTCGTCAGAATGCTCTTTTGCTTTTTGTTATTACTATCAATTATCATTTTATGACATCCATAGTTTTTCCATAACGTTGATGTAGCACACAATAATCGAATTTGCAAGCCCCTTTGCAGGGGTTTTAACAGTATTAAACATAGCTTATTTTACTTAACGGATGGTTAATTAAAATATGGACATTATTTTACCGGCATCCTACACTGATTACGATTTTTTAACAATGAAAGGGAAAAAAGATGCTCAAAAAGTTATTGCTTGCAGCTTTGGTTTTGGTGGGTTTAAGTGTAAATGCGGCCGCGGAAGACAAAGTAAAAAAGCTTCCTGCGCCGTCAACCGAAAGCGAGGTTTCGTTAATGGAAGCCGTCAACAGACGCCAGTCGCGCCGCGAATTCAGCCCCAAGGCTGTTGATGACCAGACCTTGAGTGACATTTTGTATGTTGCCTGGGGAATCTCTCATGACGGCAAACGCACGATTCCGACATCGATGAACAAACAGAATATGAATGTTTATGCGGTTATGGCAGACGGTGCCTGGCTTTATCAGGCGGAAACCAACACGCTGAAACAGGTCAGCGATAAAGATTTGCGCCCCTTAATGGCCAAACAGGACTATGTGAAAGATGCTCCCTTGGTTTTGGTTTATACCGGCACTGATGAAAAGAACTCTCCGCTGCATGCCGGTTCGGCTTATCAAAATGTCGGGCTATACGCTGCTTCCCGCGGATTGAACAATGTTGTACGCGGTTATTTTGATAAAGACGGATTGGCCAAGGCTCTTAACGTTAAGAGCGACGATGTCATTGTGACTCAGGTTTTGGGGTGGCCTTACATGTAAGTTTTCTGAAAGCACTCTGCGGAGTGCTTTTTTTATATCAGCGGCTTTGCTTGAAACTTTCGCTTCTCGTCTTATATCAGCAGTAATCGTCAGTTTTTATAAGGAGAATGCCGATGTCATCACCTCATCTCGTAACCGAAGTCCAGCGTTTTGTCGACGGTCTGGCCGAAGGAAATGCCAAGCCGTTGTATGAAATGACGCCGCAGCAGGCGCGCCAGGTGTTGTTGGATGCTCAGGATGTTGAAACGGCCAAAGCGGATGCTTTAATTGAGGATATGCAGATTCCTGTCGGTGACGGAAAGTCGATTCCGGTTCGTTTTGTCCGTCCTCACAAGAGCTCTCGCGAACGGCTGCCGGTTGTCTTTTATATCCATGGCGGCGGCTGGGTAATGGGAGATGCCGCCACACATGACCGTCTGGTGCGCGATTTGTCGGTCGGGGCGGAATGCGCCGTGGTGTTTCCTCTCTATACGCCGTCTCCCGAGGCTAAATATCCTCAGGCTCTTAATGAGCTTTTCGCCGTTCTCAAATATATTGTCAAACAGGCGGACGCGTTTAAGTTTGATACTTCCAAGGTCGTCGTGGCCGGAGACAGCGTCGGCGGCAATATGGCGACCGTGATGGCAATGCTTGCAAAAGAAAACAATGGTCCCAAGCTGGTTTTCCAGTTATTGTTCTATCCGGTGGCCGATGCTTCTTTTGATACCGATTCTTATAATCAATATGCGGAAGGTCCTTGGCTGACTAAAAAAGCCATGCAGTGGTTTTGGGACGCTTATGCCCCTGACGCTCAAATGCGCCGGGAAATTACGGCCTCGCCGTTACAGGCCGATGTTGCCGAACTGGAAGGTCTGCCGCCGGCTTTGATAATAACAGCGGAAAATGACGTCTTGCGTGACGAGGGAGAGGCCTATGCCCGCAAGTTGAACGATGCCAAGGTTGACGTTGCGTCAGTCCGCTTTAACGGTACCATTCATGATTTTGTGATGTTAAACGCTTTGGCCGCCTCCAAACCGACACGCGTAGCCGTTAATCTGGCCATTACGATTCTGCGGCGCATTTTTTATCGTGACAGAGTTTAGCAAAAGGAGAAAACAAATGTATTCATTACGCCCTGCAAATGAACGGGGACATACTCTGACGGATTGGCTGGACAGCTTTCACACCTTTTCTTTCGGACAATATTACGACCCGCAATATATGGGTTTCGGCGATTTGCGCGTTATTAACGACGATGTTGTCGCTCCCGGCAAAGGTTTTGATATGCATCCGCACGATAATATGGAAATTATCAGCATTGTTTTAAGCGGAGCTCTGGAACACAAGGACAGTTTGGGCAGCGGTGCGGTTCTGAATCCCGGTGAGGTACAGGTTATGACTGCCGGTTCGGGAATTTTTCACAGTGAATTTAATCCCTCTTCAACGGAGCCGGTGCATTTTTTGCAAATATGGATTATGACCGACAGGCGGGGACACCGCCCTCAGTATGGACAAAAGTCTTTTGCCTGTACGTTGATTGAAAATCAGCCGGTTTTGATTGTCAGCGGCGATGGCCGGGAAGATTCTCTGCGCATCAATCAGGATGTCGAAGTCTATCAATGCCTTTTGGAAGAAAACAAGTCGGCCGATTATCAGGTTTCGCCCGAACATAAATACTGGATTCAGGTTTGTTACGGGGCTGTTTCCGTGAATGACAGGCCGTTAGTCGCCGGTGACGGGCTGGCCGTTTGGGATGAAAAGGCCGAACTTAAGATTCGCGGAATAGATCCCAATTCTAATTTCTTGTTATTCCGGCTGAAATAAGGAAGTTACCTTTTGTTAACTATTGCTTGGTAGTGTTTTGTTGTAATTTAGTTACAACTACTTGAGGAAACTTACATAAAAAAAACATTACTTATGGCCGGTGTGGCCTGCTTGTTTGCGGTTAATGCCAATGCAGTAGAATTAAATCCTTACGTTTCGGCAAAATTATCTTATTCCGATATGTCTGTTTCGGGAAAAGATTCTTGGGGTAAAGGTTCTCATAAGGAAAATTTGGACGATAATAATGTTTGGGGCGGCAAAATTGCAGCCGGTGTTTCTACCCAATTAAATTACGGCTCTCTCCGAACCGAATTGGAATACAGCCGCAATGAAGATGCCAAAAGCACTACCGGCGCTAAAAAGGGCGGTACTGACTTTACCAAACTCGAATCTCAGTCTTTGATGTTGAACGCTTATTACGACATTGACACCGGTACGAAATTCACGCCGTATGTCGGTGCCGGTATCGGTTATTCCAAGTTAAAGGCAAGTTACACCTTAACGGCTGAAAATGCTACTTTGAGCGAATCTGATTATCAGTTCACCTGGCAGGCCGGCGTTGGTGTTGCCTATGCCGTCAATGACAATTTGTCTCTTGACTTGGGTTACAGATACGTTGATATGGGTAATGTTAAGAAAAACTATGAACCGGGCAGCAGCTACAAATTTGACGTAGACGCTAATGAGTTTATGCTCGGTGCCCGTTACACCTTCTAAATAAGGTTTAATGAAAAAAAACACTGCCTTTCATAAAGGCAGTGTTTTTTTTACTGATAGGTTTTCTGTTGACGTCGGATAGGTTGGACGTTGCTTTTGCCCATCCACCGGTTAATGAGGCTGATGCCGTCTGGACCGGCCATCAGCAAGTCCATCCGGTCGGGATTTTTTGCTTTTTGCATAAGTTTTCTGGTATCGTTGGCAATTTTTCCCAAGCTTATTTTGTGTTTTCCAAAATTCAAAAAGCCGTAATCAACTTCCTGCTCCAAAGGAATTCCTTTAATTTGCTTGTAGATTGCATCTTCAGTTGCCAGTGAATGCAGCGTTGGTCCCAGTTCCTCCAAGTGTTTAAATTCTTCCGGGCGCTTCTGTCCCAGAGTCTTTTGCATAAGGTGCAGACATTCGTGCTTTATCGTGGAGCCGACGGGAGCATAAGTGTCATCGCCGCAGTTGCCTTCTTTGTCAATAAACAAATCAGCACCCAGGTCGTCTCCCGGTTTGTCATAATAAATAACCATATTGGAGTGTTCGCTGCCCAAAAAGTTTACTGCTCCGAAATAAACGGTATTTTCCATGGTTTGGCCATATTTTTCCAGCCATTCGGGCAGTCCCTGCATACTTATTTCGTTTGCCCGGGGCAGCATTTCTTTGCTTATCATAAAACGTTTTTCACTGTTATAGAGCGTTTTGGCAAACTCTACGATCTGCGGATGTTTTTTCGCGGTTTCGCAAAGTTGCAGCATATCCTGATAATAACAGCCGAGAATGTCGTTTTTTTCGTCAAACCAACCGTTTTCTCTGAACATGACGTTGTCAAAATCGCCTTTGTAATAATTCAGTTTCTCAAAAGCGAGAAATGTCTTTAATGTCTGCGGATGCGTCAAATCCAGAGAGCCGTCGTCGGAACGTTTGATTTTCTTAAGTTTTTCGGAAAAGTAATTTTTCAGGGTTGACTTTTGCTCGGAAGAAAGAGAGTCGCAGTAATCAAGATTTTTGAGGTATTCTCCGCCTTTAGCGACCACATCCAGAAAATGGATGCTGTCATGAAGGATATGGTTGTAGCTTGAATCGTCAATCGCGGTAACCGTCCGGCCAAAATAATAGTCTTCGGGCGTTGGCCTGGATTCTCCACACGAAGCCGAAAAACCAAGCAAGGCCGAAAAGCCCACTATTTGAGGAAAAACAGACTTTAATATTTTTCCCCGGATTTTCAGCGGTTGCCGGTCGGACGCCCCCTCAAAGATTCGTATGTCGTCATCGTCGCCTGCAAACCACGAAAATAAATTGGCTCTCATTTGGTTTCCCCTAAATTATTTTCAGTTTTACCCGATATGTGTCGCCGGCATTGCCGTTTTCTTTTTGTTCCATGACCCAGATATCGCTTTTTTCATTCAAAATTTCGGCAACGTCTTTGTTCACGCGGGAAAACAATTTTGCCTCGGACGGATTTTTCACCAGCCGCAGCGAACGCCGGCTGCGTTCGTATTCGGCGTAAGGTTCTTCTTCTCTGCCTGATATGGCATCAATCATCAGCAGAACTTCATTGTCCGGATTTATCAGAAATTGATACATTAACTTTCTCCTTTTTTAAGGATAACATACCTGAAATTAAAAATCTATAATTTTTGTCCAAAAGAAAACTGGCTTTTTTTATTAAAAATTTAATCTTTTGCAATTATGTTTACTGCCAGGTCAATATTCTGTTCTTTTTATAGGAAAACAATGCATTCTATTCATGCGCTGATAGTCGATTTAACGCTGATAACCATTTATGCCGGAATAACCACGCTGTTGTTCAAATGGCTGAAACAGCCGACCGTTCTCGGTTACATACTGGCCGGAATTTTTGCCGGGCCTTTTTTCAATTTTGTTCCCACCGTCAGTGATAACGAAAACCTGACATTGTGGGCAGATATCGGTGTCATCTTTCTGTTGTTTGGCTTAGGTTTGGAATTTAGTTTCAAAAAGATGATAAGCGTGGGAAAATCGGCGATGATTACGGCCTTGCTGAATATCGTTTTGATGCTTTTTGCCGGTTTTTATACCGGAAAATTGCTTGGCTGGCCGGTAATGGACTGTTTCTTTCTCGGAAGTATGATTTCAATGTCTTCAACCACGATTATTATCAAGGCGTTCGACGATTTGAACGTAAAAAAGCAACGCTTTACCGACTTGGTTTTCGGTGTTTTGGTGGTTGAGGACATCGTTGGCATTTTGCTGTTGGTTCTGCTTCCCATGATTGCGTTGGGTTCTGACATTAACAGCGAAGCGCTGGCTCTCAGCACGGTCAAACTTATTTTCTTTTTGGTATTGTGTTTTATCATCGGCATTTTTCTGGTTCCGACGTTTTTACGAAAAATTACCGTATTTCTAAATGATGAAATGCTATTGCTCATTACCATTTGCTTATGTTTCGGAATGGTTTTGCTGGCAACCTATTCCGGGTTTTCTTCCGCCTTGGGAGCGTTTATTATGGGGTCGATTTTGGCCGAAACCGGATTGATTGAACGGATAGAAAACAACATCAAGCCGCTGAAGGATTTTTTCGGCGCGGTATTTTTCGTGTCGGTAGGTATGATGGTTGATCCCTCGATGTTTATAACATATGCCTGGCCGATTTTTTTAATTACGGTTATTGTCGTCACCGGCAAAGTCATTTTTTCCTGCGCCGGATTTGTTATTTCGGGACAGCCTTTAAAAACGGCGGTTCAAGGCGGTTTTTCCTTGGCTCAGGTTGGTGAATTTGCGTTCATTATTGCCAGTTTGGGAATGAGCATCGGTGTTCTCAGTGCCAAAGTGTACCCGATTATTGTCGCCGTTTCGGTTATTACGACGTTTTTGACGCCGATGATGATTAAAGCCGCTCCCAAATTTTACAAATCGGTCACCCGTTTCTTTCCCGATTCTTGGAATAAATATATTGAAGAAAACACTTCTTCCCGTCCGGAAACCAAACGAGAGGAACAATTGTGGCGCCTTTTGTTCAAAAACTATTTTGCCCGCCTGATTCTTTTTTCAATGATTCTTTACAGCATATTCGCATTGGCGTCATATGTGGTTGAACCGTTTTTATTGCGGTTTCTGCCCGATTGGCCGTCCCGTATTGCAATCACGCTTTTGACCCTGGGAGCAATGTCTCCGTTTCTGAAAGCTCTTATCGGATGGGAAACCGTCTTGCCGGGATATATTAAGAGCAAGGTATCAGATGTTTTCTGTCGTCTTTCCGCCTTGAGCCGGGAACATCCAACAGGGACGGCCGTCATTAAAAATATTGAGGATAAGGCGTTGTCTTGTCTTGGCGGAGAAGAAAACTTTGAATCGGTTAAAAACTTTTTTATTTCCAACAATAAGGTTGCGGTTATTTATTATAAACTCTGGCACGATAAAAAATCCAACCGTATTCCTTTGATTATCCTGACGGCAGTCAGACTGCTGGTAATTTCGTTATTTGTTTTTGCCGTTGTTCATCGGTTTTTGACGACTAATCCGCAGGTAACCGCTTTGCTGGTTCTGGGAACGTTGTTTTTATTTTCCCAGTCGCGGTGGCTGCTGCATCAATATATGAAAATCGAAAACCAGTTTTTGGATAATCTTAACGGCGAAAAAAAATCGTCATCTGAAGATAAAAACGAATAAAACCAGACACTGTAAAAGTCGGGGCATTACGGTGGCCGTTCCCGACCTTTTGCATCTCTTCCGTTAATTACATCAAAACCCTCCGCAAGGGAGGGTTTTTGTAATGGCGGTGTAGTCAATAAAAACGGTATTGAGCATACAGAACTAATACAAAAATTGTTCTATCGTATTTTGCTCTTTTGCTTCTAGCCAAGTTTCTTTACCTTTTTGAGAAATTATCAAGGCATCCTTATTATCATTTAAATATTCTAATAACCCTAATTTAATTAAAGGATTTATTGATTTTAATCCCCAGACATAATGTTCATCTAATTCTTTTCCGTTAGTTAGCAGAGCCCACTTAATATTTATACCATTACTTACCGGAATAAGATTATAGTTTAGATTAGGTCGATAATCTAGTAAATGAGAACAGAGAGCATAAAAAGCTCGTCTAGGACAAGGAGGAATACATCCCCAATACACAGCATCTTTTCTTTTGATAGGCATTACAAATGATTTTTTTAGCTTTTGTTCATTTTTTCCCTGTTGATACGCCTTTTCCAAAGCTCTCAAAATTTCTCCCGCAGTATCAACGGAAAATCTATATTTTTTAGAATCCCTATCTTTAGATACGATTCTCCTCGCAATTTCTCTAAATTCTGCTTCTCTTATTTGATCATATCGATCCTTAGCCATTTCAACCTCGCACTAAAACTATTTGTAATCGTATTAAAACAATTTGAGAATTAAACAATATCAATAAGACAAATTATGTTGACCAGAGATCTTTTCGATTCCTGAATCACAAAAGTATCATCGCCTCACTGCAATAACAGGGAATCTACAGGGAGATTTTTCGATTATTACCACTATCATAACCTCTCAACGCCTCATAAACCTCCATATTCTTCGATTCCAACACCAAAATTATCAGGGAATTTAAAATTAGAATCAGGGAAATAGTTATTCGTTAAAATAACATTTCAATTCTGTTTCTGTCATGTCTAAAACTGTTGAATATATCGATCCTAAGAACTCTCTTACATCAGAAGATAATTTAGATTTTGAGATTCCTGGTTGTGCTAATCCAAATTCAAATTCTACTTTGTCAATAAATCTTAGTAATTTTCGTATCTCAACAATATCATCAAGAGAACCTTTGTAAAATCTATTCACTCCCAACTTACTTTTAGAGCTTCTTTGTTCTATATGTTTCAATAAATTTTCAGGTTTCCACTTGTAACGTAACGATAATAGTACCTGACCAGCAACTTCATATAAATCATTAATGCGAGTTCCCTTGTTAACATTTTTAGAGTATTTGCAATGAATTAACTCAAAGCGCACAATTTTTTCACGAACAAAAATAGCTATAATATCAGCAGCCTCCCCAGCATTATCATCATTGAAAATAATCCTAGCATCTCGCTCATTTAAAAGCTGCATCATGTATTCTTGAATAGAATTATTTCTTTTATGCTCACCTTTATACATAGATTCTACATTATAATTTACATCTTTCCAGTCCAAACAAATAATTTGTTTATCTGGAAATTGAGAAGAATGTAGATTCTCAAATTTAGTATGTATACAACCTGAAATCATACTGCCATCAGCAATATAAAAAACAGGTGGATTTTCTTCAAAAAATTGTTTTAAAGAAATCTCATCGTGTTTTAACCCTCCAATTTTTAAAGCATTACTATCTAAGCCCTTTATTTCATAACCTCTTTCACCACCTAGTACAATAGAAAAAGGAATTTCCTTATTATGCAATAAAAATAAAAGATCTGTTTTATTTTCTATACAACGTAATAACTTGATAGAACATTCTGCTAACATATAAATTTCATCATTATCTATAACCGTTATTTTGGAAAAAAACTCATACAACATTTCATTCCAATCAACAGATAATACTATAATGCCTTGGGGATATTTTTGTAAATCTACTTTTTGTGCAGAATTATGCAATAGTTCATCTTGATTGATATTATCATTTCTGATCATTTTTCCTATATTTATACACCAATTTTTCCAATCTTTTAGATTTCCAATCTTTGCGGGACTCCAAATTTTTCCTTTTATTGAGGCTCCAATACTGGTAGGAAAACCGTCTCTATAACCTATACCTACAAAATCTGATTTCTTACATCTATGTCCAGTTTGTATTCTTTTTAATTCCTGAGTAACATCAGATCCACTAAATTTTGAATACCTATGTAAATGATTTGCAGGTTTAAAAACACCTGCATGAATAATACTCAACCTTTTCATATCAGCAAAGGATCGAAAAACATAATCACCATTAATTATTTTAGCTTTTTCCCCAGTAATACTTTCTACAAAAGCATTCATATCCCATTTCTTATCAGAAGAAGAAATATATAAAGTTTGAGAATTTTCTTCAAAGTATACAGCTATTAAATTCCAGATTTGATCTCGAATTTGATTAGATTTAGCCCATTTTACTTTGTCTCTCTTTTGAGTTGTAAAATAAAAAATACTTTCAGACATATTATAGTAAGGTCGAGATATACTATATTGTTTAGAATTAAAACTTTTATAAAATTGAGACCAATCAACAGATTTTGCTCTAAAACATGTACAACTTAAAGAGGGATACACCAATTTAGGATTCAACATAATATCATAAGGATCAAAATCAGCATATGGTTGGCACCCATTTAAGAATGTTATTATTGATTCTGCTTCTTCTTTTTTTGTATCAGCAATATGACTAATAACTTTTTCCCAACCAGTTCCTTCTTGCAATAATTCTTCCATTTCTGATGAGATATTTTCTTCTGCATAGTTTACAACAAAAGAAGCATCTCCTAAGCCATGCTGAGTACGAGTAAACCGTCCTATAAACTGTAACAAAACCGCAAGTGATTTATGCATACCATGTACAGCTGCAATCTTAAAATCAGGATAATCAAATCCCTCCTTTAACATATCAACACATATAACTATACTATAATTTCCTTGTTTTATACCCCTAATAATATCCATTTTATATTTTGATTCAGAGTGAATGAATATTATTTTTTCTAAAGGAAACCACTCCTTATATTTTTCAAATAACATTTCTGCTTGTGCTTTACTAGATGCTCGGACCAAAATTTTATGACGTTCATATCCTTTTTTTCTATCCTCATTCAACCTATCCACAGCTGCATGAGCAATCATTTGATCTTTTTTATTAGGATTTTTCTCATTTACTGTAATTAGTGATATCTTTGAAAAGCAGCCATCATTTAGAGCTTTTGCCATTGAATAATTATAAATAATTTTACCTTCTATTGGTTTTCTATCATTTCTGTAAGGAGTTGCTGTAAATTGTACTATTTTAGCATCTTTAAATAATTGTTTTAATTCATTCCATTCTGGAGCTTTGATATGATGAGCTTCGTCAAAAAACACATGAGAAAAAACATTTTTAAGAGATTCTTTTATTTCAGTAGGTGCACGAGCTATTAAAGCAGGGGTCGATACAATAATCTCTGCTCTTTGTAACACACTAATATCTGAATTATTTTTCAATATCTTAGTCAAAATCAAAACAGCTGGATTTAAAAAGTCTTTAGGAATTACATTTAAATCTCGTAAAATTCCCCATGAAGCAAATTTATTTGCAATTTGTTCCTTTAAATCAATGGTGGGAACAATAACCAAAACACGATTTGCTTCATCCGCTATAGTGCTAACAAGCATTGTTTCTGTTTTTCCTGTTCCCGTTGGCAACACAATTGTCGCGACATCCTGCGATAAAGACCAATGAGATAACAAAGCATAAATGGCTCCTTTTTGAGCATTCCTTAAAGATTTTCCATCTATTGTTTGGGCTTGTATATTTAGTAATTCATACTGAAAATTAGAAAAATATTTTATATTTTTTACATTGCCGTTGGAAAAATAATGAGAATTTTTAGCATCATAATTATCTTTTGATAATTTCATATCAAATGATATATTCGATGAATTATAAAAGGTTGACTTTTTATTAAATGAGATAGGTTTCTTTAGACCAAACTCATATGTTCCTTTAGGAATAACCAAACGACGAATATATCCAATTTTGCTTTTTTCTTGATCATATACCGAAGCGTTAAAGGTTATGGTTATTTTCTCTTCGAAATTCAATAACATTTGAGATGCTAACATATTTAATCTCCCTCATATTAACTTCTGAGCATGAATTGCTATCATCTCAGCAAAGTCACATTTGAACTTTATGTTTAAATTTTGTTGATTTCGCAATAAATTTTCAAAATTCTCTTTGGTTATTTCAAAAGGAATCTCACCTTTTTTATAATTTGGAAAAATGTTTTCTCGCAACAAAGGCATGTATTGCTCTGAATACATTGGGTTTTCAAAATGCCCATGTTTTTCACATATATCTTGCCACTTGAGAACCATCATTTCATCCATATGCATAACCAAAAAGTCTTCAAAATTAAAGAAACTGAACATAAAATCCGGAAATTTTGAGGGCTTACGACTATAATTATCTCCATCATTATCGTCATTTCGTTGATATGTATCTTTATCAACCCAAATGAAAATATCGCTACGAGGTGATTTTCTCTTAACATCTTGATATTTTGATGTTACCGCTTTGTAGTGTCCGTTACGAATTGGATTAGAAACAAAGGTAAATGAATAATCACCATCATCCAGAAATCGATTTAATTCCTGAATATAAGCATTTTCAGAATTCCCCTCGCAAACAATTACGTATGTTTTTTTAGCGATGTAGCTCATTTTTAGTCCTCTAAATATACGGATGCGGAATTCCCGAAAATGTACCTTGCAAATATTGGCGGCGGAAGTTTGAAACATTTCGAATACCATCAAACTCAGCAACGCGCCGTAACGTTGAGCCATATTCCAAAGTTTTTCTTACAATGGCGATTTCTGATACTCGCAATAAGTCATCATCTAAAATATCTGTATTATGTGCAGTGAAAACCAGTTGAGCATTTTGTAAATTATAGCGCTTATCCTTAAAAAGCCGAATAATTTCAGTTAAAATTAATGGATGCAATGATTTTTCTAACTCATCAATAATCAGAACACCGCCACGGGATAAAGCTGAGAGAAATACTCCCAAAATACCTGCAACAATCTGAGTTCCTTCAGATTCTTCTTGAAATTTAAATTTAACTTCTTCACCGTTGATATCTTTATGGTAGGAATAAACATTATTTATAAAAAACTCATTATTCTTATTTTGAAAAATTTCAGTAACACCTTCTATCCATTCTTCAGGATGTTGCATATCAACAAGAGTACGTTCAAAGGACATTCTTGAAATATCAATATCAAGTTTACGAAGCATAATCACAATTTTATCAAAAGCTTCATTAATTTCCTTTGCATTATTACTTTCAACTAACTTATCCATACCAAAGGCCATCGGAAAACGATTTTGCGGATACACCTCAATTTTATTAAGAAAATAATCAAAAACCTCGGAAATATATTTATTCAACCCCGGATAATTGGAGGCTATTTTATTTAAGAAAGTAAAGCGTTGTTCTTTTTCGGTATTTCGACATTCAACATCAAATATCTCACGTAATTTTTTATCATCATATGTTTTTGTCACAATATTGCTGAAATCAAACAGATTTGACCGGATTTCAAATATGGTTTTATTTTTTCGAAATAAAGCTTCGTTTATGATCTCTTTTTCATCATACTGAAGCGTATAAGAGTATAAAACCTTATCGATATAAAAATTAATTTTAAAGAAGGTATAGGCAAATTTACGATTTAATCTATTGGGATAAAACTTTCCCTTTATTCCATCTTTAACTACCTCTTTAAGGTTAAAAAGCGCTTTTATAATATTTGTTTTACCGGACGCATTCGCCCCATAAATGGATAAACAAGGTATAACTTTATCTTTGGCAGTAGCGTTCAAAAAAGGAATTGTATCAAGCTCTTTGTACCTATTAGGTGCTTTTCCTTCGGCGTAAGAAAAATCAACCGTTAAATCCAGAATGGATTTGAAGTTTTTGATAATAAATGATGATAACATATGCTTTCTCCTTAGCTGCTACAAATATATATAATACAAAACACAAAAAATGTCAAGATAAGCAAAAAAAACGTTTATAATTGCACATTTTTGGCAAAATAAAACCTTTTATACACAACATAGATCAAGATTTTACAATTTTAGCGCTTTTTTAACAAATTGTGGTCCAATAAAACGTTGATGGTTTTATGATTGAAGAAGCGATGTATTCAATTAATAATACTGTCAATTTATTTCCAAATTTTTTATATAGCTTTATAATACCCCCAACACGATGAGGAAACCTCAATATTATTTAGAATAGTGCTTTTATTGATTATCGGATTGCCCCATTGGTCAACATCTTTGACAACGATGACATCCGCGCTGTCCTTTCCTTTTTTCAGGAAAGTATATTCGATATCGCCGACAGTCAAAACAAGCGTATCTGCGCCTTTTTTCTTAAATTGATAATTGTTTGCAGAAGCAAAATCAGAATTAAACTTTGCCGCATTTTCCTTGAGAAACTGTACAAAGAAGATAATCGGACACTTATTAACCTTTACCCGTATAAAATCCGGAGCCGCCTGCTGCATTTTTCTTATAATCGGATTGTCCCCGAATAAAAGCGCCGCAATCTTTCTATTTATCTGATTTTGAGAGGAAATGTCGCTTTTTAATTCCTTAAATTTTTCTATCTTCGGCATATTTTTCTCTTTTTGCCGCGCCACAGTTTGATAATCCGCAACAATACGGTTTCCGTCATTCTTATCAAAATATTCTCCGTTTTCACAAATCCGATAGGCTTGGGTAAAATAAGCGATTATTTTATCACGCTCCCAGTATGCAACAGCGCTGTCATTAGATTGTTTAGCAAAACTGGCAACTGTTAACCTCTTAGATATTTTACAGGCATCAAACTTTTCAGAACTTGCCAATACGTCATCAAGAAGTTTCTCTTTCTTAATTAAATCATTCGTCTGTTCAATTTGTTCGGACAGCTTTTGCATTTGTTTGGCATTCTCTTTCAGACATTTCTGATTTTCCGCCGCATAGAAAATATCATAGCTTTCTTCTTTGAGCTGCCGGCACGAGCGTACGAATACCTGTTCATCCAGAAAGCGGAATTCTGAAAAATCATTCAAGGAAACAAGATTACTCTGTTCTATTATCAACGTACACCCGCCTATCAACAAAATTGCCAGCCAACTAATTTTCCGCATGTCTGTTTCCTCTCATTATTTAAGCATTGTCCTGTCGTATTTTTCTTCCTTCTCATCTTCAAAAATCTTAACAAGATGCCCGCAATGTTTACATTTTCGCCAAATTTCATAATGACGAACCAATATGGGAACTGTTACTTCCTCTACCCGCAGCACATTTCCGTTATTGTCTTTTATTTCTTCTTTTCTGGATTCGGTCATAACATCCGTATTCAACAGTTCTTTCTTTTCCTGCCGCATCACCCACCATTTTTTGCATTTCGGACAGCGATAATGCCAGATAACCCCCACCGCTTTAAAAAGTAAATAAATCGCTATACTATACAGATAATAAAGAGCTCATAATTATTCCGTTCGCTAACACCGTTTGCATTTTCCCGTGCCTGAACAGGAAAACATACAATAAAGCTTAAAAATAAGCATTTCCAAAACATTACATTACCCTTGATCATATCTCAAATTCCGCAATTATCGAGTAATGATCGGACAAATCCTCAATCTCCGCCGCATAATCAACATGCGGATTATGAACAGTAAACGTCTGGCTGGCAAACATCCAGTCTATCTGTCGATTGCCATTATGTTTAAATGTTGTTTCATAACCGCCGTCAGGAAAATGCCCCAAACAATCCTTGAGATCAAAGGTCGTCAACCGTTCAAAAAAGTTAAAATTCTTGCGCGACTTCCCCTTATCCCATTGCGGCCCGGCATTCCAATCGCCGGCAATAATAAATCTTTTGGCGGAAGAAAAGCCGTCCAGCAGCGGCGCGATATCGGATAAACACCGGTGCAGATTGGCCAAATACGAAAAAGCCGTTACTTTTTCATAATCGCAGACATTTTTGCCATACATGGAAATAACGGCAATATCCGTTCCTACAATCTGTGCAACAGTCATACTTCCCGGATAGGCCGTGCTATATTTTAACTCGATTTTTTTCAAATTGACATTCTCGGCAACCAATATTGCCGTTCCCCATTTAGGGCGGCTATTGTTATTGCGCGTATCGATCGAAAAATCCATCGCGCCCCATAATCCTTGCCCCTGCGGATTATAAACGGGAATGTCAGAATAAATCTGGTTAGGATAAAGACACCGCAACTCGCTTGGATCAAAAATTTCCTGCGCCAAAACAACATCCACATTATTTTTCCGCAGATATTCAAGGGCTTTTTGAACTTTCGTCTTGTTGTTCTTGCTGGGTGAACCAACAGAACCGTAGCCAAAGTTCCAAGTTGCCGCGCGCAATATCCTAACCATAACCTGCATCCTTTATTTCGACAGTTCTCTCAGCTTAAACATGGCTCTAACGCCTCTGTTGCCGATATAGGCAAAAAACGTTCCCGCAAAAAATGACAACATTCCGGCTTCATCAGGATTCATCCTAAAACCCATGATAAGAAATACCTTAAGGTACCCCATGGTCATAATAAAAATGAGAACCGCATAAATAAACGCAGCCAACGGCGGCAAGCCGGGCAATTTTGTTTTTTGGGGTTCTTTTTTAACTTCCTCTGTCATTTTTTATCTCCTTTAATATGTGTATTTTCCTAATTTCGTAATCAAACGGTGGCTCTTTTGCCAACCAGCCAGGTGTTCCTGCATAACCCGGAAGACTTTCAAATCTGCCTGATATTCAATGTCTGTATCGTAAACTAACGCCATTTTCTTTCTCCTTATGTTGATTTAATTATTTTGTTTAGTCAATAAAATTATATTGCTTTATCGCAATACTTTTATCAAAAAAGCTATTGTATCATCCCAATATATTTTTAAGGGGTGAAGCATGCTTAATGAAAAAGAGTTTTTAAGGCTTATCAGCGATTCTATTCGAAAAAGACGATTAGCCGGCAAAATTTCCAGTGAAAAATTGTCCGAGTTGAGCGGTATGGATTATTCGTCTATTAACTTGATTGAGAATCAAAAGCAAAATCCGCGCTCCTACTCGCTGTACAAACTGCTTTTCGCTTTGGATATTGATATTACCAAAGATTTGAAAGAAGATATATCGCAGCAGGACGTGAAAGACAAAATCATCCGCAAACTCAACCTTATGACTGATTCTCAAAAGGAATCCCTGCTAAAGCTGATTGACAATTTTGAAATAACCGCCAAGTAAAACGTCTTAAGATTTACCATTCCACCAAGCATAGCCCCCGTTAGATTTATATGGCATATTATTCATGCTATAGAGTTCCTCTATGCCGGTATTATAACCGCCCATGCCACACATCGTATCCGCACGGACGGCTAACGGCATATTTTGCGAAACCTGATTATAATTTTCCAAACCATAATTCAGGGCTTGGCTCAATGCGTCACATTGATCCTTAAATAAAGAATCCGGAAAAGTTAAGAACTCATCTTCAAAATTTTTGAACCAGGATTCATATTTGCCCGGAAACAACAAGTCCCCTTGCTCGGTTTTTAACGCGACAATATTAAAGCGCTGCTCTTTAGAACCTTTGCAAAAAACAGACTTCAGGCTTGCGATTCTGCCTTTCAACGTTTGATATAAAGAAGTTCCGGATGAAGCGTCTTCAATCAAAGTTATAGTCCGCCCTTGCGCAATTCTTTCATATTTATCAGACATTTCCTGAACCTTTTTTGTTAATTCAGGAAAATTAAGTCTGCCGCGAAACACCTCTATCAGATAATATTTCTGACCATTTTCATTTCCGATTCCGACAACCGTGCAGGCAGAATAAGCGTTATTTTCCATAGCCTTAGCCGCAGTATCCCACGATAAAATAATTTTATCTAATCTTGACGGCAGTGCTTGATAATACTTCATCCACTCCTGTTTAATCATTCCGCTGCCGATAGGCATTGGATTCTGCTGATACTGCGCAGAAAATACAAAAGGACTCATCGAATTGCGATAACTGTTTACAACTTTTTCGCCTTCGCGTTCCGGATGCAGCAATTCTCCTTTTTTCCGCTCATATGTCGTTATCGTTTTAGTAATACGATTTTTTATTTGCCATTTTTCATCTTTTTCAGCAATTAGCGGCAAGACGATAGACTTAAAATCAGGATCGTTCTCAAACAGGAAACCGGATAAATCATGCGCATGCAAACGCTGCATGACTACAAGTATTCTCCCGGTATTTTTATCATTCAGTCTGGAACTGACAGTATTTCCATAGAGTTCATTAATTTTTTCCCTAACCACATCTGAAAGGGCATCGGCCGGTTTTAGCGGGTCATCTATAATAATCCAGTCTGCGCCGCGGCCTGTGACTGCTCCTGAAATTGTCGTTGCAAACCGTCCGCCGTGTTTTGTCGTTTCAAAATCCATAACAGATTTTTTATCTGTCCGGATTCTCGTCTCAGGAAAAAGCGCTTTATACCAATCCGCCTCCATAACGCTCTTACAATCAGCCGCTAATTTGGAAGCCAACTCCTCGCCATAGCTGATGCACATAATTTTAGTTGATGGATTATGCCCCAAAATAAACGCAGGCAAAGCTATAGAACATATAACCGATTTTAAATATCTTGGAGGAAGATTGATTATCAGTTTCTGATTTTTTCCCTCTATCATATTTTGGATTTGATCGCATAATAAGTCTATATACGCGCCTTTTATAAATGTCTCCGAAGGATTTAATTCATAAAAACACTTCTGTACAAAGCTTGAAAAACTTTTGCGTAATATCGCATTTTTAACCTGATTTTTATCAGTCATTTTTACTCTCCTGTTTGTTTTCTTCTAAAAATTGTTGTAAAATTTCTTCATCTTTTAGAGACAATTTGTTTGTTTCCAAGGATTGCTCTTCTTTCATGTCCAGCTGCATCATGTATGGAAAAAGCGCCGCAATGGCCTTAATTTCGCCTTTTACCGCAGCATTAACCAATTGCATCAGCATCGCCTGCTTTTTGGTAATGCTGATAGTTTTGCCCTCTTGCTGAATTTTAATTTTCTGTTCCAAAACAGCATCCAGAAGTTTGAGCGTGTTCTTGCTTCCTTTCGGTCTCCCTGCAGGATTACCCGAACACCCTTTCTGAAATCGCGAATGTTTGGGTGGATTTTTATAACCGCTTTCACTCATTGATTTTCTCCAATTTTTCTTGCAATAATTGCTCATATGATTTTTGCGAACTTAGATGAATAGCCCAATTTCCAGTTAATTCGTGATACCGACGGATAATCGTATCGATATACAAGGGCTCATACTCGATTCCATAACAAACACGTCCGGCCTTTTCAGCCGCAATCAGTGTTGTTCCGCTGCCGAGAAACGCATCCAGCACAATATCACCGCGTTTAGAAGCATCCAAAATTGCATCACGAACCAATTCCACCGGTTTGACTGTCGGGTGCATTTTAAGATTTTTCTGTTCGGAACCAAAGCCATTAACACCGGCATAATGCCAAACATTTGTCCGATAACGGCCGTGTTTGCCTAATTCGACATTATTGACATGAGAACCTTTGCCGTTCTGAAAAACAAGAATCAGCTCATGCTGCGAACGATAAAAACTTCCCATTCCGCCGTTTTTCTTGCACCAAACCACCATATTCAGCATTTTAGGATAGATATTTCGCGCCGCTGAAAGCAGCTCATATATGTGCCGCCAATCCATGCAAACATAATGAATGGAATTTTCAGCAGAATATTTGGCTGTATTCGCCATTGATGTTTTCAAAAACGAAATAAATTCAGCCTCATTCATCTCGCCGGAACCAAAAGCAAACTCTTTATGCTTCGTTTGACTGGCTCCACAAACATGTCCTTGAATTTTAACATTGTACGGCGGGTCAATAAAAACCATATTGGCTTTAACCTCTTCAAACAAACGCAGATATGTTTCCTCTTGCAGTGAATCTCCGCAAATAACTTTATGCTTTCCCAGCAACCAGACATCACCATGTTGACTGACTATTTCATTTTCCGGAACATACGGAACGGAATTAAGTTTTTCATCCGCTTTTTCGTTAGGTTTATTATCGGCCAAAAGAACATCTATCTCCTTGAAATCAAACCCGGTAATATCCAGATTCAATTCGTCTTCAAGATTCAGAGCCAGTTTCTCAATTTCTGAAAATTCCAGCTTCAACAAATCCGTATCCCATCGACCATTCTCCGATAATTTATTGTCTGCTATGCGATAAGCCCGTTTTTCCGCTTCAGAAAGATGTATGAGACGAACTACCGGAACTGCTTCCAGTTTTAACAGTCTTGCGGCCAACAGACGACCATGACCGGCAATCACCTCTGATTTTTCATCAACCAAAATAGGATTATTAAAACCAAATCTTTCAATCGATTTAGCAATTTGCTGAATTTGTTTCTCGTCATGAACCTTAGGATTTCCTTTATAAGGGTTAAGATTTTCCAAGGCTGTATATTCAATTTTTATCTGTTTATTAGACATACTTTTTTCCTTTGTTTTGGGTTTTATTAGCCCCCCTTATTAATAGAATTTTTAAATTCATAAGTTTTGTTGAAAAACAAAGAGTTATTTGAACGACAAAAAAACGAAAAATAAGTCTATTTTAGACTATTTTGAGTTGACTTCCTGTCCTATGTAAGCGTTACTGAACTTACAAAACATGTAAAAACAAGGAGTTGACTGATGAGGAAGAAGATTTATCTGCCAAGAAGCGCTGAAGAATTAAAAAAATTAAGTCACCAGAAACAAGCTGAGCTTTGGGCACGGTATCATAACAGTCCTTATGAACGACAGTTTCGCACACTGTGGTATTATATCGCCTGTGAAAATGCCAATCTTAAGATTGAACGCAAGCACCTGACTAAGCTGGAAAAATACGCCGAAAACCCCGATGAGTGTATGGTTAAGGTTTATAAAACCCAATATACCCTGCATCCCGGCACCGAAATCATTAAGACCTACCTTGGCCGGCAATATAAGGTTACTATAGCTGAGGTTAATGATTTTATTTACAACGGACAGCATTATAAAACTCTGTCCGCTATAGCCAAAGAAATCTGCGGGATAAAGGTCTCAGGGTATGATTTCTTCGGATTAAACAACAAACGGGTATTAAAGGAGGCGGCTCATGGCTAAAGTAAATTGTGCCGTCTATGTTCGTAAATCTACCGAAAAAGGTTTGGAGCTTGAGTTTAACTCTCTGCATAATCAGGAAGACGCCTGCTGCAGTTATATTATGTCTCAAGCCTTTAACAACTGGAAACATTTCAAAACCTACACTGATGGCGGCATCTCCGGCGGCACAATGGAACGCCCGGCTCTAAAACAAATGCTTGAAGACATCCGCCGAGGGTTAATCCAAACGGTGGTGGTTTACAAAGTTGATCGATTATCCCGCTCAATTATGGATTTCCACAACATGATGAAAGAGTTTGATAAATACGGCTGTAACTTTGTTTCAATTACTCAGGCTTTTGATACCTCAACTTCCATGGGCAAGCTGACGTTGAATATGCTGCTGTCATTCGCTCAATTTGAGCGGGAAGTGTCCTCAGAACGTGTCCGTGATAAAATCCGCGCCAGTAAAGCCAAAGGCTTATGGACGGGCGGCGTTCCCAAACTTGGTTATGATATTAAAGACAAAAAACTGGTCATTAATCCCGTCGAGGCCGAACAGGTACGCAGCATTTTTGAAGGCTATTTACAATGCGGCTCGCTGGCGGAACTTGAGAAATTTGCTGAAATAAAAGGTTTCAAACAGAAAAACTGGGTAACTAACAAGGGCGAACAGAGAGGAGGTAAACCTTTTAAAATATCCGCGCTCCACCGCTTGCTGCATGAAAAATTATACCTCGGCATGATTGAAAACAAACGCACCGGACAAGCATTTAAAGGACAGCATGAGGCCATCATATCAAAAGAATTATGGGAAAAGGTACAAGCCAAGCTCAAAGATAATGACAACAGCTCTAATCATACAAGGAACAGAAACAATAATCTGCTGACTGGAAAACTGTTTGATGCCAATGGCACAATTTTTACCAATCAAGCCAACAGCAAAAAGAAAGCTACCAAACGACATTACTATTCTATTAAGGGTTTGTTCCTACCCACGGAGCAAATTGATAAACTCACCAAAGACGCCATAATTGAAATTCTTAACAGCAATCTTAATGGACTGAACAAAGACAGCGCCATGGCTCTAAAGCTGATAAACTTTACCGATATGAACTATTTCATGCAACGCAATTTTATCCGCAACTTCATTAACAAAATCATCTATCAAAAAGATCGCCTGACTTTCTTCTTTAATACCGCTCCGATAACTCTCTCAGCCTATACCGGCGATTCGCTGAACCCAAACGACAATCCGCTGGAGTTTATTGCCGATAACATTAACAACCAAATCATCTACGAAAAGCAGGTTGTCATCAACCGCGGACTGTCAAGCAATGTTTACAACGCAGGAAAAGTCGGGCTGATGAGTGTTAACGATAACAACCGTCTTATCATCCGAGCCTTTGCCTATGCTTGGAAATTTAAGAAACTCTACGAAAGAGGCATCAGGATGGAAGACATCATAAAACAAGAGAAGATGACCAAGCGCACAATTTATAAATACCTCAACCTTGCCTATCTATCACCCAAAATAGTCAACCAACTCCTTAACGGTACTCTAACTGTCAACCTGCAAACATTATTCGAAATCGCCTCTAAAAACCTGAGCTTTGAAGAGCAGGAAAATTTAATTTATAATCGTTTGATCTAATATTGCTTTAATTCTTGGGGATGTAAGATTAATACCTCTGATTATGTTTTGAACATATTTTCCTTTGTATACATTATTTTTAATTATTTTTTGTTTACACTCCACATTTTCAATGACCATAGAAACTAGATTCCCCTGACTGTCTAAGATAGGTGAACCAGAACATCCTCGCACATGTTCCTTATCAGGATTATCCGGGGACTCAAACTCAAGTATATCACCATCGGTTCTTTTGAATTTTAGATTATTGTATCCAACAAAATCCAAACGATATCCTTTTTGATTATTAGTGAGATTAATCATACTACTAACATCTTCATTAGGTTTAATACATCCATAAAATCCATATTCTTCATTTTCTGATGGAATAACAGACAAATCTGCTTCAATAAAAATTCTTTCTTCTCCTGATACTACTGTTCCATCTAAAGCAGGATAAATTACTTGACTTGGAATAAATTCTTTTTTAATAAAGGCAAAATCAATATTTTTTGCTCCAAATGCTTTTAAGGAATTTATGATTTTATCTGGCATAAAATGTGTTAGGATAGACAACATTCTATTTGTTTTTTTTGCGAGAACAAATTGCCACAAATCTTTTTTGCCTAAAGTTAATATACCATGCATTCCATTAGAAAAAATAGAAATTCCCCAATCCCAAGGATCGCTAATTTTTTTATCTTTATCGTACAAATGCCCTGCTGTAATAAAAAGCATTTGTCCTTTATACTTACAAAAAAATCCGCTTCCGATAGCTAAAGGATCGCTAGCTATACCATTTTTAGGTGCGATTTTTACTAATGGCACAACACTTAATGCTCTTTTCTTCTTTATATCCATTTTGTATATCTCTCCATTTTGAAATGACTTTGCAAACATCTGCAATGTATGTAACTGCCAGAAATTTTGCGATTTTTAATTTAACATGAGCTTACCATAGTCAATTTAGCAAAGTCAACCGCCAGCAAAGCCCGGAATACCGCTAGATACGAAAAAAGACGCTGTTATAAAGCGTCCTTTCAAATAAACTGGCGGATAGAGAGGGATTCGAACCCTCGGTACGCTTTGGGCGTACACACGATTTCCAATCGTGCGCCTTCGACCACTCGGCCATCTATCCTTAACATCTGCCTAACCTATAATATAAGAAAAAATTTTGCAACAATTTTTTCAAAAATTTGTACTCCCATAACAATTAGTTAATATTGATTTGTTAATATAGCTAAAAATGGAAAAGGACTCTGTAAAGAAATGAAACAGAAAAATATAATATTATCAATAACATCCGGCTTAACGCTCTTGTTCTTTCTGCCGTTGAGCATGGCGATGAACAATGCTGTTTATATAAACAATTGGGGACCGTTGCTGGGCGGCATTGTATTGGTTTCGTTATTGGCGAGTGTTTTATTGTTTGCAGCTTTGAGTAAAAGTAAGCCGGTTGTCGCCAGTTTTGTTCAGGCTGTACTGGTTTCCCTTTTTTTATTGGTTTATTTTTTCTCGGACAATCAGGTGTTTGACGGAAAAAGTAATGATATTGAATCTTGGCAATGGCTGGCGTTAACTTCTGTAAAAATATTAACCGTAAATTTCATTCTTCTGGCATGTTTTTATTTTCCGGAGGCGTTTTTCCGAAACATAAAGAAAATATGCAGTTTTATGCTTATTTTTCAGGTTCTGTTTGTTATTAATAAATATAACACCACCGTACGAAGCAGTTATTTGGTCAAAACGACATTTGAAGAATCTTCGGCTTATTCTGCCAAGGACAACATCATAATATTGGTATTGGATACTTTTTCATCAGGATTGTTTAAGGATATTCTGAAAACTAATCCGCAAAAATATCAAAAAATGTTTGAAGGCTTTACCTGGTATTCGGAAACGGTTCCCGGTTTTGTTGCCACAATGGCATCGGTGCCGTTTATTCAGACAGGTCGGCAATATAAAGGCGACGTGACTTTTTCCGATTATCTTGTTGACATTGAAAAGGATAATTTGAGGAACTTTTTAAAAGATTATTCGCATACGAATATAAATTATTATAACAGACAGGTAGAATCTTTAGTACAAAAGCATCCCGTAAAAATATTCTACAAGCTTTCGTTGATAAAGATTTTTCCCTTTTTGCAATGCTGGCTGCTGAATGATGAAGAATATAATGTATTTAACCTGAAACCGGATAGGTTTATGGTGACGGAGCCGAAAGACGTAAACAATAATGCCTCTTTTGAAAAAACAATTCCCTCGATGCATATCGGGGCAGACCAAACTTACAAATTCATACATTTGCTCGGGGTACATCTTCCCTATGCTTTTGATGCTGCCGGCAACAGAAAATTTGCGGCGTCGGAAATGGATGTTGGGTTAAATTCCCTGCGAATAGTGGACAAATATCTCTCTAAATTAAAGGAAATCGGCGCTTTTGACAATTCTCTGATTTTTATCATCGGAGATCATGGTAATTCGCAGGAAAGAAAGTTGCTTTATGATAAGGAGTACGGAAAAGCTCTGATGTTGTTTAAAGATTATCGTTCTCCTTCCAAGGCGTTGTCTGAAAACAGAGCTTTGGTTACAAACGGAGATATTCCTAAAACCATAGCTTCTGTTTTGGAACGCCAAAATAATTACGAAGGTGTAGATATTCGCTCTGCCGGTCGGGAAAACAGGAAACTGACCTGGTGTAATCATGAATATACGACAGAATATAATCGGAAAATTCCGATGGATTGTTATGTTGTTTATTTGGAAAATGGCAGGATTAATTTACAAAAGGAAGTAAAAAATGATTAGATTTTTATATTTGTCGGTTGTCTTTTCTTGTGTTTCGTCGCCGGTCTATGCCTATATTGATTTGGGAACCGGGAGTATGATAACGCAGTTTGTCATCGCGTCCGTTGCGGGAGTTTTGCTCTTTATCAAAGATATCTGGCGCGGGTTGCTAAGCTTTGTCAAAAGGCTGAGAAAACATGATAAAAAGTAAACCTTACCAAAGTTCTTTTCGCGACAACAAAAATTTTGTCTTTAGAGACGGCGATAAAATCAAAAGACAGATAAACCCGCTGGGTTTTGAGGATTTTCGCCGGCTTGTTGATTCCGGCCTTTATGATGAGCTGATTTCAAAAAAACTCTTGGTTTCCCATACGGTGGAATATTCCGGAAGCGATAAAATTATCATCTGTCCGCAACAAGTTCCGTTCATCAGTTATCCCTATGAGTGGTCTTTTTCAATGCTTAAGGATGCCGCTTTGTTAACCATAGAACTGATGAAGACCGCTGTTCAATACGGAATGATTCTAAAAGATGCTTCGGCGTATAACGTTCAGTTTATGAATGGCCAAAGCGTTTTTATTGATACCGGTTCTTTTGAGCAATATGTCCCTTCGCAGCCTTGGCGCGCCTACCGGCAATTTTGCGAACATTTTTTGGCGCCGTTGTTGTTAATGAGCTGTTGCGATTTATCTCTTCAGAATTTGCTGGTTTCAAATTTGGACGGCATCCCGTTGGCTTTGGCAGCTAAGCTTTTGCCTCTAAAAGTCAAAATACGGCCATCTGTCTATATGCACATCGTCCTTCACTCAAAACTTCAGATTTGTTATGAAGCGTCTTCGGCTCCGACGTCGTCGCGTACGTTTTCGAAATTTAAGCTGAGAGCTTTGTTGGAGAGTTTGGAGGGTTTGATAAAATCTCTAAAATTTCCGACATCTCAAACGCAGTGGCAGGACTACTATGATGACAACAACTATACGCCGCAGGCATTTAATGCCAAAAAGAAAATGGTTTTGGGTATGATTAATTCGACACAGCCGCAAACGGTTTGGGATGTCGGGGCAAATCAAGGTGTTTTCAGCCGTTTGGGAGACAAAAACGTCGCTTATCTGGATCTCGATATCGACCCTGCGGCAATAGAAAAAAACTATCTGGAGATAAAGGAAAGCCGGCGGACGAACATCCTGCCGCTAAAGTTTGATTTTAACAATCCGTCTCCGGCATTGGGGGTAGGAAACGATGAGCGTCTCTCCCTGTTTGAAAGACAAATGCCGGATGTCGTTTTGTTTTTGGCGCTAATCCATCATCTGGTTATCGTCTATAAGGTTCCGTTTAAAAAAATTGCGGAAGTCTTAGCACGATTGTCTCCGGTGGTCGTTCTTGAGTTTGTTCTTCAGGAGGATACTCAGGTGCAAAAGTTGATAAAAACCCGGGACAATGCGGATTTTGAATATTCTCAGGAAATTTTTGAAAAAACTTTTTCAGAATATTTTGAGCTTGCGGAAAAAACGCAAATTCCTGATTCCAAGCGCCTGCTCTACTTGATGAAAAGAAAGCCGCGCAAATAAATTCCGGCTCTTGCTCTTGTATTTTTAGATTCCCTAATTAGGTATGTTATGCCAATTTTTTAGATTCATAACAATTTGGGAGAATATGATGAGAAGAGTTTTATTAGCAGGCGCCAGCCTGGCGGTGTTGTTGGCCTCGGCCAATGTCAAAGCTGCGGAATTGGTCGTCAGTACCGATACGCCTTTGAGCGAAAACGTAACCTTTGGCACCGGACAGACTTATGATTCCTTTAGCAATAAGGACAATGCCTTATATGGTTTTGATGCCTCGGATACCGAAAATCATAATATTACTTTTGGTGCAGGAACCACCAGCGTCAATTTGACCGGCAATGGTTCTAAGGCTTCTGGTATCGCTACCAACGGACAGCTGACGATTAATGCCGGAACCTTTAACGTTTCCAACACCGGCAGCGATGTTTATGATAACACGACCCAACTGGCCGGTTATCGGGGAGTAACCGTAACCGGGGGAGAAATCAATCTCGGCAAAGGTACCGCAATGTTTTCCGGGCTTGCCGGGGAAGCAAGCAACATGACCGCGTCTGACGTTGATTTGAACGGCGGAACGGTAAATCTGGACGGTGGTATTATTTTAACCTCATCTAATGAAACTGTTGCAGGGAAGATTAATATTGCCGGAGCAACCGTCAATGCCAATTCCGGCCGCTTGGTTTCCAAGACGACAAATGTTAACGGTGGTACATTAAACATCAACGGCGCTGTTGATCTTTACGGCAATAAAGCCAACGATGCAACAGGTGCCACTCTGAATGTCAGCAGCGGTTCGTTTAATTTGAATGATGCTGATTTGAATGCCGGTAAAGTTACCGTGAATATCACCGGAGGCACAAATACCGTTACCGGAAGCAATACCGTTACCGGAGATGTTAAAATAAATACAGCCGGTAATTTGACCCTGACGAAAGGAAGTTCTTTGGAATTTGGTGCCGGCACGTTGACAATCGACGGTACCCATGGTGCTTCCGGTTCAGCACAGCGCAACGGCATTGCCGGCGTTGTTGAAAACGATGCTCCGCTTGGAGAGGTGACCTTAAACGGCACAACCGTTAATATAACTGGCGGCGGTAACATCGAAGTTGACAAGTTGAATATTGCCGGCGGTGAAATCAACGTGTCCGGAACAGGTGCCGATCTGACTGTTCCCGTGGGAGAAGACTGGCGCAAAGGCAGTATCATTTCCGGCACCACTTCGCTGGATATGACCGGCGGTAAAGTTACCTTGGGTGAAAACGGTCAGATGATAACTTATGAAAACGGCTCGATTAATCTGAGCGGCGGTGAGGTTGTGCTTAATGGTGGCTCCGGTACCGAAGCGATTTTGCGTGCTTCTAACGGAATTGACAATCCGACGTCTAAAATCAATATCGACGGCGCTAAAGTTACCGTATCCGGTTATGGTATTATCGATTCTGTCGATACAACCCTCTCGTCCGGTTCTCTCGAAATTGCCAGCGGCGGTAATTTGGCTCTGGTCACTAATATGGGAGAAGTCAAAACGGCTGATGGATCTTCAACACGTGCTGATGCCATACCCGGTGTGTTAAAAGTTACCGGCGGTTCCGTCAGTAATGCCGGAGCAGTTACCGGAACGGTTGATTTAAGCGAAGGCAGTTATGCCGGCGAAACCGGTTCGACATTGGAAACGCTCAACCAAAGCGGCGGCACAGCGGAAAACAGCGGTACAATTACCACTGCCGAGTTAACGGGCGGTACGTTTGATAACAAAAACGGAGCAACGGTTACCACGGCTAATTTGGGCGGTACCACCTTTACCAACAGCGGCACGGTAACAACTGCCAACCTTTCTTCCGGTACCTTCAATGCCGAAACCGGCTCGACCGTAACAACTTTGGCAATGACCGGCGGTAATTATAATTTGAATGGTAATTCAACCATTACGAATGCTTCCACTGTTGACGGCGGTACGCTCAATCTGGGCACCAACACGCTGACGACAGCCGGTTTGACCGTGTCTAATCAGGCCATTATCAATACTACGGTTGCCAATACGGCGGATGGTAACGGGTTGGTTAACGGTAATATTAGCGGAACGCTCACGGTTAAGGAAGATCCTTCTGGCAAAGCTACCATGAATTTGGTTGTTGCCAACGGAACCGATTTAAGCAAAGGAAGCATTACCGTTAACAAAGATGCCGAGATTGCCGACAATATGATGTACGATTTTACCAAAACGGCTGAAGGCGTTTATACCGCAACCAAAGCCGACACGGCAGCCAAGGTTTCCCAATATGGCGCAACCGGTAATGAGGCTGCGGTATTAGCCGCTTTTTCAGGAATGGCGGCAGACGGCAAGTCAACCGGAAGCTCTGTCGGTGATGCAATTGCCAATGCGATGGCACAGGATCTTCAAAAAGCCAACGGCAGCGGCGTAGCCAATGCGGCAGCTCAGGCTGATCAGATGATTCCGATGGCCGCCAGCGTTGCCGTAAATGTTTCTACCGAAAATGCAACTCAGATTTTGAATGCGGTTGACAATGAATTAACCGGATTCAACCTGTCACAAGGTCGTTCTTCCGGTGATACTTTCCGCCGCGTCAATGCCTGGATTAAAGGCTTGTTTAACCGTGCCGATTATGAAAAAACGTCAAATCATAAAGGCTATAAGGCTGATAATGACGGATTGGTAGCCGGTATTGACGGTATGGTTTCTGATACCGTAAAACTTGGTGCCGGTTATTCGTTCATTAGTTCTGACATCAAATCCGGCGGCAAAAAGACTACTGCAGATACGCATACCGCAATCTTGTATGGTCAGTATAAGCCTTCTGATTTGTACTTTAATGCAATCGGTACTTATGGCTGGGGCAAGTATAAATCCAAAGCCAGCGCTTACGGCTATGGTTTGGGCGGCAAATACGACGTCAATACCATCGGTGCACAGTTGATGGCCGGTTATGACATGGGCTTCTTTGCTCCCGAGGCCGGTTTCAGATACTTTAACGTCAAACAGAAAAAACACACTGACAATGCTGGACAAACCATCGGCAAAAACAGCAATGATGTCTTGACCGCTGTTGTCGGCGTCAAATATCAGGGTACTTATTGCCTCAACAGCAATTGGAGCCTGAAACCCAATGCCCGTTTGGCCGTAACTTATGACCTGATGAGCGACAAGGAGAATTCTGTCGTTTCTCTGGCTAACGGCAGTGGTTATGTCGTTGACGGTCAGCGCCTGAAGAGACTTGGCCTGGAAGTTGGAGCCGGCATCGCTGCCGACCTCAATGAAAATCTGGAAATCGGTCTCAGTTATGAAGGTAAGTTCCGTGATAACTACACCGATAATACCGGATTGATTGAAGCCAGATATAAATTCTAATCCGATATTTATTCAGATTGTATAAATTCCGCCCCTCTGCCAAACGGCAGAGGGGTTGTGTTTTATCGGGGCGGCAGAATTTCAATCCAATAGCCGTCAGGATCTTCGATAAAATAGATTCCCATTTCTTCGTTTACAAAACAGACGCAGCCGGCTTCCTGATGTTTTTTGTAAGCTTCGGGGTAGTTTGCCGCAGTCATCGCCAGATGAAACTCACATTCGCCCAAATCGTACTGCTGCGGATGGTCTTTCAGCCAGGTGAGTTCCAATTCGAACTTTGAACTCCCGTCGCTCAGATAAACAATGACGTAACTTCCGTCATCTGCCTCAATACGGTGGCTTTCTTCCAGCCCCAGCGCGTCACGGTAAAAAGCTTTGCTGCGATCCAAATCGGTAACGTTAAAATTAAAATGGTTAAATTTAAAAGTCATTTTGCATCCTTTGCTGTCATTTCTGCGGCATCATAAAATAAAATCACGACAGTTGCAAGATTGCCGCTGTCGTGATGCAAAAATTTTGTGTTTTTTTTAAGAATGTTCTGCTGCAAAATCCGGATCGATTTCGTAATAACGCAGACAGACGAAACCGTCCGAGGCTGCAATGACGACTTCTTTGTTGGTACGGTGGGCAACGGTTCCCGGCGCAAGTTTGTGCTGCTCTGTCCATACGGTGGCAACTTCCACCAGCCATTCCTTGCCGTCAAATTCTGCAAAGGAGCCAAACTTTCCGAAAGCCCGGGCAATCTTGTCCAGCTCGGCCACCGGAAGCGACCAGTCCAGCAGCCGCTCTTTTTCTTGGGGCATCGGCCAGTATTCGCCGTTTTCCTGAGGAAGAGCCCGCGCCCAATAAGTGCAAAAGTTTTCGAGAACATCCAGCAGCAGCTGCGGCGCCTTCATCTGAACCTTGCAGGACAGGCTTTCCAAATTGTCGCGTTCGCCGACGGCAAAACTCTGCTGCGCCAAAATGTCTCCCCCGTCCATTTCCGCGGTAACCTTATGAATGGTTATTCCCGAAACCTGCAAATTGTTCAAAATCACTTGAGGCAGGGGCCAGGGGCTGCGTCCTCTGGGCAGCATTTCCGGGTGAATGTTGATAATGCAGGGAGCTTCTTCCGGGGTGGGAATCTTATAAGGATAAGCGGCAGAGACGACAACGTCGCATCCCTCGTCAACAAGGCGCTTCAAATGTTCTGTTCCGATTCTTTCGCGAATGACCTCAATATTGTTCTCGGCCGCGATTTTCAAGACCATGTCGTTAAACTCGTATTTATTGTCGCGTTCGGCAATAAACAACCATCTCACGTCATAACCGGCCTTGATTAGAGCCTCCAGACATCCGGCAAAAAAATCAAACCCGCAATAAGCTATTTTTGAAACCTTTTTCATTCTGTTCCCCCGCAGCAATATTTGTATATTAAGAATAAATAATGCTCTTGTCGACCTTAAACAATTAAACCAAAGTTGTGTCCGGAACAATAAAGAGTAAGCCCCGTGTTGCGGGGCTTAAACTAGTCGATAATTTCTTCCGGATAAATGCCGTAAAGGTTTTGCCGCGGCACCCATCCCGTAATCGAAGCAAACTTAATTTTGCAGAAACTGTTGTTGACCGGACATTTTTCAATTTCGCCGACAACTTCGTCCTCAACTTTGGCAATGATTTTGGCCTTAAAGTCGTCTTTGGCGTAAACGTTGTTTTCACCCGGGGTGATAACCTTGACGGATCTTTTGCCTGAGAGCATGGATTTGTGAACCCAGGATTCCGAACCCTGCCAGTCTTTGATTTTTCGCCACAATTCAAATTCGGCGATAATCTCGACCGGAGCAGATTTCTGCATATACACCCATTCTATCGGATAACGGGCACCGGGGCCGGAGCGGGCGTTGATATGGTTAGAACGTAAAGATACAAAGCGCGGTATCGTCAGGCCGGTTTCGCCCTCGTCGGCGGGTCCCTGTGCCCGGACCGGGCTGAAAGAAATCATCAGTAGAGCCAGTACACTAAAGATTATCCTCATTTTTAACCACCTTCTTAATTTTTTGTTATTCTATTGAGGAATATTATGACTACATATGATGAATAAAACGTAAAAATATAACAAAATATATAGAGGGAAAAATAATGGATGTAATCGATTTGGCGCAAAAGCTTATCCGTTTCCGCACGGAGACCGGTAATCACGGAGAAATCATGAAGTGTCTGCAATTTGTTAAGTCTTTGCCGGAATTGCACGACGCAAAAATAGACATTTTTGAAAAAGATAATCTGGCCCCGGTTATTTTTATCCGTAATACCGAGAGCGAGGCTTTTGACGTGTTGGTTTTGGGACATCTTGATGTCGTTCCCGCCGCGGAAGAAATGTTTACTCCCGTTGTCAAAGACGGTCGGATGTATGGGCGCGGTACTTTGGATATGAAGTCTTTTGCCGCCGTTGCCCTCAATTCTATGGCTTATGTCCTGAAGCGTAAATTACCGCTTAACTTTGGCGTGATATTGTCAACCGATGAGGAAAAAGGCAGTAAGGGAACGGAAGCTTTTCTGGCAGCACATCCCAAAATCAGCGCCGAAATCGTACTGGACAATGATGTTGGCGGCGATATTCAAAAAATCGTAAGCAAATGTAAAAATCCGGTCTTTGTCAAAATCATTGCCGAAGGGCAGGAAGCACACGGTTCAACGCCGTGGGAAGGCATTGATGCCAATGAGATAATGCTGCAAACTCTGGCTAACATCCGGAAATACTATCCTTATTATGCTCAAAACGGTGTTAATCCCGAAAACAAATGGGTTGATACGGTTCATTTTGCTAAAATCTGTGGCGGCGACGTTTCCAATATTATTTCCCGCTATTGTGAAGCTTTGTGTGATTTCCGTTTGGTTGAAACCAGCACCACTGCCGATTTGAGAAAAAATCTGGATAAATGTATGGTTGCCGGCGTACGTTATGTTATTGTCTCCGAAAGCACGCCGGTGGTTATGTCTGAGGACAATCCGCATATTTTGGAATATAAAAAGTTTGCCGAAGACATTTTGGGGCGTCCGATAGAGTTTGAACATATCGGCGGCGCCACCGATTCTCGTGAATTTGCGGTCAAAGGTTCTACCGTGATTATGCATTCCGGCACCGGGGAGGGAATGCACGCCGACGGTGAATATGTCGAAATCGATTCTGTAAAGCAGATTGCCGACATTCAAATCAAATTTCTTGAAAAGCTGGCCGGAGAAAAATAAACTTGAAGAAAAATCTTGGATGCTAAACGGATTCATACAAATGGCGTCAGCGGCGGGACTTGAACCCACTACCCCTGGTTTAGGAAACCAGTGCTCTATCCGGATGAGCTACGCTGACAACCTGATACTTGTTTATAGCTTAAAAGCTTAAAAATCAAGCTTCTTTTATAATTATTATAAAATTAAATAAGTTTAAGAAAGTATACTTAAAGATAAAAATAAGAAAATAAGTTTAGTTTTTTGTTGATTTTTAAACTTAATTTGGGTAGCCTATTTTTATCAGAGAAAATAAAAGGTAAAAACAATGGTTGTTTCAGGTAAACTAATTGATTCAGGGCGAGGATATAAGACATTCCAACCTAATTCTTTGCAACAAATTGAAAAAGAATTGGATATATCATCCTTATTTACAAAAATTACGGATGCGACATTGGCACTCGGAGAGCTTAATGCCCTAAATTTGCTGTTACCTAATCCAGACCTTTTAATCGAAAAGTATGCCTTGCGAGAGGCTGTTTTATCGTCTCAAATAGAAGGAACACAATCAACAATGGTTGAAGTTCTACAAAATGAAACAAATATAAATGCAAAAATGGATATTATTGAAGTTCGTAATTACCAAAGAGCTTTAAATTATGGCATAGAACAAATAAAAAATGATGGGTTGCCGTTATCCTCACGTTTGTTAAGAAATTGCCATAAAATACTTATGAATAACGTAAGAGGCGGAGAATGTGAAAAAACGCCGGGGGAATTTAGACGAAGTCAAAATTATATAGGAGGGAAAAATCCCGCAACCGCTGTCTTTGTTCCGCCAAAGGAAGATAGTATAGATAATTTAATCAGCGATTTTGAAAAATATATTCATACGGGCAAGATGCCTGATGTTATTAAATTAGCATTACTTCATTATCAATTTGAAACAATTCACCCATTTCTAGATGGAAATGGTAGAATTGGGCGTTTACTTATTAGTTTGTTTTTGGTTAACAGAAATATATTGCAACAGCCAACGCTTTATTTGAGTTTATATTTGAAAAAACATAAATTGGAATATTATGAATTATTAACTAATGTGCGAGAAAAAAATGATTTTAACAGATGGTTTGAGTTTTTCTTAACAGGTATAGTTTTAGTTAGCAAACAAATTATAGATACTACCAAAAAAATATTAGCGTTAAAAGATGAGTTTTCTTCAATAGTCAAAAGCGATAATGAACATAAATTACTAGAGTTTCTTTTTATCAGCCCAGCTATCAATATATCAATTGTTAAGAACGAGTTGGATGTAAGTAAGGCAACCGCCAATAAGATTGTTAATGATTTTGTTCAAAAAGGTATTCTGATACAAACCAATACAATGCAACGATATAAGCAATTTTTATTTAAAAAGTATATGGATATTATAGACGCAGACCTTTAATAAGTTTAGTAATTATCATTTTATTAGACTTATAAAAAAAGTTTTTGTTATAAGTTTAATGAACTATACTTAAAAATAAAAAGAAAGAAATAAGTTCATTTTTTTTTATTTTATTAAACTAGTTTTAAAGGGGAAAGGTACGTAAAATAATAAAAAAATTTAAAACCTTTACGAGAACATCTAAGGTGCGGAAATTGTAAAGCGTCTGGAAACAATTTCCAATATTATTACTGCTAAAAGCAAGAGATGTGCTTCCGTCCTTGGTCGCCTGAGTTGTATATTCAACCAAGGTGAGATAAAAGTCGATATTGGATATGTCGTCTGTTTAGGAGTGGAAATACAATTTCCAACCGCAAACTAGCCCGTTTGCTCCGCGAAGCGCTTATCACGGCGGCCTATCCCTGGCAAAAGGAGGAATAAGCCGCAAAACGGCTATCCGTCAAAAAAAAGCTCCCGTAAGCGGGAGCTTTTTCTGATTATTCGCCTTTTTTGATTTTTTCAATCAATTCCTTGACGGAAGGAACCCCGTTGCGATACAACGGATCCGTTGCAAAACGATAAACCTGATGTCCGGCAAACAGCAGGTTGTCTTTGATGCTGCCGTTATGGCTGACGTCATACAGGGTTTTGTGAATACAATAAGAACGCGGGTCGGGCAGGCGGCCGGAGCTGCCTTTTGCCTGAGACCAGGACGAAAACTGACATTGCGACAGGCAACCGACGCAGTTTTTGCGGTCTTCTTTCATCTGTTTCCATTCTTCCGGCGTCAGAAATACGACGGTTTCGTCAGGCGTTTCCCTGATTTCGGTATAACCGGCCTTAATCTGGCTGACGGCCTTGTCGGCGTCTTCCGGCTTAATGAAAATCATCTTTTTTTCATTCATGTTCAGCGGATGAGAAAACGTGCTGTTCGGCTCGTAACGAAATTCCACTTCTCCTTGTTTGCGGCGCATCAGATTTTCCAAAAACGTGTTTTTGATAGCCGAGGAGAAAAAGCCGGTCGGGCTGAATTTTTGCAAAATAACGTCGCCTTTTTTCACTTGGAGCATCAGCTTTTTCCATGCGTCGCTGATGGGGCTTTCTTTGGTAATCATCGGACGTGTACCGAATTGAAAGGCAATTTTGCCGATTTCCGGATTATCGATGTAATCTTCCCAGTCGCTCAGCGACCAAACGCCGCCGGCCAGAATAATCGGTTTGTCCTGCAAGCCGAGCTGATTCATCGTTTTGCGCAGCTCGACCACCCGCATATAAGGCGTTTGCGGCTGAGACGGGTCTTCCGCGTTGGACAAGCCGTTGTGTCCGCCGGCCAGCCACGGGTCTTCATAAACCACGCCGCCCAGAAACTCTACAAACTTGTTGTAGGCTCTCTTCCACAAAACCTGAAAGGCGCGTGCGGAAGAAACGATGGGATAATAGTAAACGCCGAATTTTGATGCCAGTTCGCCCAAATGATAGGGCAGGCCGGCACCGCAGGTGACGCCGTGAATTAAACCTTTGGCCTTTTCCAAGACGCCGTTCAAAATTTGTTCGGAACCGGCCAGCTCCCACAGCATATTCATATGAATGCGTCCGTTGCCGCCGGAAACTTCGTGGGCAATCTGAGCCTGGGCCACACTGCCCCGGATGGATTGTTCAACCATTTCGGCATGACGTTCTCTACGGTCTTTTTTAAAGTATTTTTCAAAAATGACATGGCCGCTTTCATCATAGTAGTCGGGGCTGACGCCGGAAAACGTGCCCACGCAGTTTTCATGGGCCCAGGCACCGCTGCTGCGGCCGTCGCTTCCGTTGATTCCTTTACCGCCTTCAATCAGCGGGAAAACTTCCTTACCGGAAATCATAATCGGATTTAGCTTTTTCAATGTTATTTCCTTTGTAGCTATTTAAACTACAAAATTTATAACAACATTAAGGGGCTAAATCAAGCAGATTTTTGGGGATGTCATTAATTGAAACCAACGCGATAATAATGCAAATCAGGGCGTAAACCTGCAGCATATCGGTTATGGTTTTGTTTTTCAGCACCGGCAAAACGTCTTCATATTTAGAAAACAGGTGGTTAATCAAAAGCAATGCAAAAGTGGTGACAATCGCCTGCAAACCGATGCCTGCCGCCAGAATGCCGTCGGCGAAGAATTGCAGTATCTTGTATAAAAACGTAAAAAACAGCATATAAACGCACACAAAAGCCCAGGATATTTTTTGCAGCTTGGTGTTGCGTGCCTGCTTTTCGGCCTTGTCTTTTTTGACGCTTTCCACCGACAGGGCGGAAACCTCTATGCCGCGTACTTTTTCCGGGGTTTCCTTTTGTTTCTTGATGTCGTGCATATCGTGGTGGAATTTTTCTTCGGTAATGCACAGGCCGCAGCCTTTGGAGGTGAAATAAACGTGATTATGGTCTTTTTTGCATTGTTTGAGGCTGTGCATCAGCTTCCACAAATGCTCCTGCCATTCGTAGGCGCTCGGACGGTCGCCGCCTTTGGTAAAGGCCCGCTCAAACAGTTCCAGCGTCTCTTTGTCAAAATATTCGTGCAGGCTGTAAGGATGCGGAGCCTGATAGGCATCCGGCCATAACCCGTAGGCGTAATGATATTTCTCGATTCTGTTTTGAATAGTCAGCATTTCGCTGTCGGCTTTGCGCGGCACTCCCGAAAAGGGATGGATTCCGTTGTTTAAAAGTTTGAAGATGATGACGGCCAGGGCAAACTTGTCTTGTTCTTCGCCCATTTCTTCGCAGGACTTGTCCATCCCTTCGGGATAAATGTATTCTTCGCTGACAAATTCCGCCGGATAGCGAGTTTTTTCGCCTTTAATCGAAAAACCGTCGCAGTCGACCATGGCCACCAGCATATTTTCTTTGTAAACCGAAACGTTTGAAGGCTTGAGGTCAACGATGTAGTGTCCGCATTTGTGCAGCGACGTCACCATTGAGGCCACGTTGTAGGCGGCAAAAATGCGATAGGCGTATTTTTCCGACAGCTTGAGTTTTTTCCGAATGGCTTTTTGCATTAGATGGTCGAGCGAAACTGCCTCGCGCATGTTAATCAGCGGCATCAGGTAACCCACGCAAAAGCCTTTTTCGTCTTCCAAAATCGCGTCCGGCCAGGCAATTTGCGTATATTGCACGCCGTCGTTTTCCACCGGCGCAAAGTTTGGCTTGTTGAGCAGCATTGCCTCCAGCTTTTGGCGGTTGGTCTTGCTTTTTGCCAGATTATGAAAGATTTTGGCCACGCTTTCCGGTTTGTTTTCCACCAGATGGATTTTGCCTGAAGCGCCGCCTTTGTTAATCAGCTCGCCCAGAGTGATTTTGCCGAAGGAACCGTCGGCATAAACAGCATTGTAGGTAAGTTTTGTCGTTTCGTTTTCCATTATTTTACCTTTGCCCAAACCAGAGTTTTGTCGTCGGAATTGAGTTTTTGCGCGCGCGGTGTGTTTAAGGTGTTGGCCAAAGCCCGCTCAGCTTTGGTTTTAGCCTTTTCGTCACGCAAAAAGTTGTTAATCGGAACAATAAAACCTTTTTCTATGTCCTTAAAGTCGTTTGCAAACGAAAAGTTGGTCAGCCCGTCGCTCATCAAAAAGATTGTATGTGCGTTGCTGAAGCTGGTAAAACGCAGGTTTTCGGCCCATGCCTGCTGGGTGTAAAAAAAGGTCTCGCAGGCAAAGTTGCCGTTTTCCGGCCGGGAGGCCACAAAGTTTTCGTAACCGTCGTCTTTGAGGGCGATTGCCGCTCCGTCGCCGATATGGAAAAACAACCCTTCGTCTTTATGATGGACGATACCCACCACCGTGGCCGCAAAATCGGCGATTCCCTTTTCGTCTTTGGTTTTGTTCAGCCGATGGCGCATAAGCTTTTCCCGGGTTATTTTAAGGGCTTTCAGCACCTTTTCGCGGGCATGTTTGAAATCGGCGTTTTTCAGGAGGTCGCATAAGGTTTCGCAAACCGTTCGGGCGCCGATTTTGCCGTATTTGGCCGAGCCTGCGCCGTCAGAAACGATTGCCACGAAATTCCGTCCCCGGACGTGCTTGTAGTAATCCTGGCAGGGCAGGTCTTTGTGAGCGTGCATTGCGCCGATGACGCTGACCGCCACCACCTTTATGTCGGGTTTCTTAGTCTTCATTCCATTCGCCGGTGTCTTCTAACAGGTCGGGAACATTCGGCGCCGCTTTGGAAATACAGGAAACGCTGCGGCTCAGCCACAGGAAAAACTCCGTAAATTTCAGGCCGGTGAGGCGCTTGGGGCTGATAGTCGAGAATTTTGCCAGTTTTTCGAGGTTTGCACCCTGCGTGCCCACGGCATGAATGACCACTTTTTTGTTTTGCTGGGCATAACGGCATTTTTCCGCGATAATCTCCCAGTCATAATCGGTCGGTTCGCCGTCGCTGATAAGAAAAATCCACGGACGTTTGGAAGTAATGCCGCAGCTGTCGTAGAGGCATTTTTGTTCTTCGATTTTTTGCAGGGCCAGTTCCATGGCCTTGCCTAACGGCGTCAGGCCGCCGGCTTCCATCTCCGGAGCCTCAAAATTCATGGCGTCAATCCAGTCGGAAGAAACGACTGCTTCGTCTTTGCCGAAAGCCTTGATAATCAGCAGCTGCACTCTGGAACTGGCGTCAATGTCGTCTTTCAGCTCTTTTTCCAGAGCTTTCAACCCGGCGTTCAGCTGTTTAATGGGTTCGCCGCGCATTGAGCCGGAGCAGTCCAAAACCAGCACGCAGGGGGTTCTTTCGTTGGCATTGTCGGCAAACTCCACATAGGGAATCATTTCATTGTCAAAACTGTTGTCAGCCATTTTCTAACTTCCTCCAAAACTGGTTAACGCCGCGGATATGTGTGCGGATAGCCGCTGTCGGGGTAGGGCTCCGGCGCCGAAAACTTGCCGCAGCCGCTCAGGCCGAACATACAAACCAGACCAAGAACCAATAAAAATCGCGTCATATACCATTCCTTTACTTGTTTAGCAGTATAATATAACTATATACAGATAAGGGTTAAGTAAAAATTAAGTTATACAGAGTTTCCATGGCAAAATTTTACATAGCGGTAATGATGGGTTTGCTCATATTTTCTTCGGCTGCGCGGGCGGGTTCCGGCGGTCTGAATATTTTTGCTCTGCCGCGGGAGGCGCCGCAAACCGAAATTTATGCCGAAACCGGGCAAAAAGTGAAACTGACCGATTTTCACGGACAGTTTTTAATCGTGGTCTTCTGGTCTAAAACCTGTGTCCCTTGTATTAAGGAACTTGACAATCTCAATAATTTTGCTAATAAAACCAAAGGTGACGGCTTCCGGGTCCTTTTGGTTTCCAAGGCTCAGGAATGGCGCGATATGGATGAGCAGCGCCGGTTTTTAGCCAAGTACAAAGCGCCTGATTTGGAATTTTATATTGATGACAAAGGGGCTTTGACCGAAGCTTTCGGCATATTCTCTTCGCCGCATACTGTTCTGATTAACAAATCTGGGCAGGAAATCGGACGTATTCGCGGTTCTGTTGAGTGGGATGACGACGACGTCATTGAATATATGTATAAGCTGAAAGTTCAGCACGGTTAATCTGCAGGGACGTTATTTTCTATGAGCGAAAAATATTATATCGGCTGGGATGATTTTCACCGGCATACCAAAAAACTCGCCGGACAAATCAAACAGGCCGGAAATTTCAACAAAATTGTTGCTGTCAGCCGCGGTGGCCTTCTGCCTGCGGGCATAATTGCCTATGAGTTGGATATCCGCAATTGCGAAACCATCAATATGTCGAGCTATGACAACAACTACGACCGCCGCCCGGACGACAAGATTGAGCTTCATGCCGATTTAAGCGGCGTTGATGAGCAGACGTTGATTATTGACGATTTGTCGGACAGCGGACGCACCTTCCGTATTCTGCGCGGGATGTTTCCCAAAGCAAAGTTTGTGTCGGTATATGCCAAACCGCAGGGAGCCGGCGAGGTGGATATTTATGCCGAACAGCTGCCTGATGAGTGGATTGTTTTTCCGTGGGATTTATAACGGTAAAAAAAAGCTCCCTTTGGGGAGCTTTTTTTTATTTCAAATCGGGGAACAGCGGCAGCCCGCGGCTCATACGCGTCATCTGGGTTTCAATAGAAGTTCCCAAATTGACGCGTCCGGTTTTGATAATGCCTCGTACCTGGTCGCCCTTGGTCGTATCCGGGTTGGCAAAGAGGAACGTGGTGTGCGGTTTCTTTACCGTAGTGCCGACCAGATTCTGGTGCATAACCCCGAGCATACCGCGTGAAAACAGGTCATAGGCCAGGTCTTCGCTCATATTGGCCGAAGAGGCGTATTTTACCACCGAGGTAATCGCATCGGTAACATTGTTGGCGTGAATGGTCGACAAAACCAGATGTCCGGATGTTGCTGCCCGCAACACTTCGCTGGCGGTATCCGGCGTACGGATTTCGCCTACCAGAATATAACGGGGTTTTGAACGCAGTGCCGACTTCAGAGATTCGCCCCAGTTGCCGTCGATAGGGAGCGTCTGCTTGCACAGCCCCAGCCCGCCGCGCTTGGATTTATAAACGCCGTCCAGAGGCTGCTCGGTCGGATCTTCAATCGTATAGGCAAAGCCGCCTTCCATATTTAAATACTCTTTCAGGAGGCTGGAAATGGAAGTCGTTTTACCGGCACCGGTCGGTCCTGACCATAATAAAAGCCCTGAACATTGCGACAAAGTCAGCAGATAGTTGGTCAACTCTGCCGGAAAGCCCAAACTGCTTAAGGACGGAACTTTCTCCGGCATTTTACGGGCACAGTATTGAACGCCGTAAATGGTCATACTGCGTTCCACACGGTAAAAAAGATTGTTGTAAAAAACCGAATAACTGGGATTCTTTCCGTCCCAGGTTGCCTCCAAAAGGGCATAAAACTCTTCAAAGTCTTCCGGCTCAAAGACAATCAATCCGTTAGCGGTTCGCTTGTCTGGAATATAAGCAATTTTATCCGGCGTAATGTAAATGTCTGAGAATTGTGTTTCGGTAATGTTGACCATAGCGGTACCTCGTCCTTTTTTTATTATTGTCATAATTTACAGTATATATGTTAAAAAAAATTAAAGCGGTTAAAGTTTTGTTAAAAAAAAAGAGCCCTGAAACAGGGCTCTTGATTTTGTTATCCAATGGTCTGCAATTAATAGTAGTCCCAGCGAACTTCGTTACCGCTATCGGATGTGTTGGAACATTCTGCTGCAGCTTCTGACAAAATTACAGGAAGCGAATCAATCGGGTGACAGCCAGTACCTGCTGCAGAAGTATTTGCCGTACAGGGGATTCCTGAGGCGCTTTTAAGAGTAGCCGCCTTGTTTGTTCCAGCAGTTGCTGCTTTAATTTGAATGCTCTGCAAACCGGAACCAGCTTGTGAACCCCAGTCGGCGGTTGCGATTGCCACACAAGCATCACGGGTCAATCCGGAATAAACAATGAAGAATGAACGGTCTGTTCCGCCAATATTGGAAGAACCAATACGAACTTCACCCTGATAAGCGTTAATAATTGAAGATGCCGTGGATTCATTGGTACCGGACGGCAACATGTCTCTCGGAATGATACCCATCTGAATGGCGATTTTATCGGTCAGACCTTTATAATTGATGTTAGCCGAATACAACGAACGGATGTTCATTACCAGCATAGAAATCTGATCCAGGGTTTTGTTAACACGGAATTTGGCCATAGCTTTGGAATAACCTGAGATACCGCCGATGGACAGTACGCCGATAATGGCCAGCACGCCGAGCATTTCAACCATTGAACGGCCTGACTGCTCGTTTTTGTATAAATTTTTCATTTCAGTTCTCCTCAATTTCTCTGTTGCTGTTAGTTTAACTATAACAAATTAACAAATTATGAACAATCTTAACCTTAGTCATAAATTTTCTGAATTTGGTTATAGATTATAACTAAAGTCATAGTGAATCAATATCCTTACTGGAAATGCCACAACACGGCATTGCCTTCTTTTTGGCAGATTTTTTTGACTTTTTCCGTTTTTGCCGGCAAAATATTTTCCTTATCGTCCCAGCTGAAAACGGCGGTATGGTCTGCGTTGGTAACCGTAACGCTCTCTACACCGAGCCAAAACTTTTCTTCAAAACGGAATGACGCCGTTTCAACACATTCCTGCTTGTTTAAGTTCTTATAAACAATGTCAAAGTTGCGCGACCCCGGCATCAGCATCATTCCCTCGCTTCCGCTGCCGACGACAACGTCTTTGCCGAAAAAGTTCATTAGCCGTCCGCTTTTGCTCATCGCCCGCGGCGCAATCTGCTTGTCTAAAACCGCCTGAGTGTTTAATCCCCAAAAGTCCGGCCGGTTCTGATAAAAGCGCCGGATGTTTTCCGCCAGCTGCTGAACTTCCGCCGCCGCTTTGTCGGTTCCGATATATTTTTCGCTGAAAAATAAAACGCTTATGCCCCAGACAATCAGCAATGCCCCGACCATGCTGCCGATGACCAGCTGCCGGCGTTTTAAGGTCTGCAATTTGAGCTTTTGCTGCTGAATCCATAATTTTATCTGCATATTAGCCTCCCATACTGCTGGTAATTTGATCTTGCATTTCAAACGTTCCCATAACCGCCCAGGCAATGACGCCGCCGATAGAAAGCAAGGCTGCCATATTCAAAACACCGGCTTTTTCTTCAATCATATAGACGGATTCTTCCAGCCAGTCGTTGGCCAGCTTGTCCAGAGCTTCTTCAAAGTTATCCAATTCTGAATAAATTTTCAAATCGCCGATAATTTCCCTGTCAGGAAAATCAAGTCCGGTTTTGGCCAATGCCTGACCGAGGTTGTCACCGTTGTTGACATAAACCAGGGTTTTATCGATTCGTTCTTTCAGGTAGCGGCTGGCGTCGCGCCGCAGCGCTCTCAGCGCCGTTGAAACCGGCGTACCGCCTTTGACCAGAGCCGACAACGCCAAAAGCCAGCTGATGCCGGTAAAAACTTTATATAACGACCAAGGCGGGATATAATCAAAAAAAGCCCTGACTTTTCCCGTCCAGATGCCGATGGTAAAATAGATGACCGCCATGGTTATCGGCAGGCTAGCAAAGGCAACCAGCCAGTTGTCCTTAATCCATGCCGACAGGTCAACCAGGTCTCGGGCCATACCGCGCCATACGACGGTCGGCGCCGCGTCAATCATCGGCGGCACCATGTAGACGCCGATTGCGTAAATAATCAAAACCGACATCATTACCAGAAAGGCCGGATAAGTAATTGCGCCCACAATCGGACGAATCATCTTGGTAGACCCTTCGGTAACTTTAATCAGATTCAGCAACGCGCTTTCCAGGTCGGAAACGTCGCCGACCGAGAGCATCAGTCGTTCACGGTCGGGAGCCCAGCCTTTGAGCGCGTCGGAAAAGGTCATACCGTTGTTTAACGAGCGCCCCCAGGAGGCGATGGCGATAGCCAGCGGTTCGCTCGGATTTTTGCCGCCGTTGCTGGCCCCGTCATGCAGCATGTCCAGAGCATCCATCAATGAAAAGCGGTTTTTCATCAAAGAGGCAATTTTGCGATACAGTTTTAAACGGGTTTTGTTGGAAAACTGCAAAATCATTTTTGCATAATATTCCTCAACCTTGTTTAATTTGCGTACCGCATTGTGAAACGACGGATTATGTCTTTGATTCTCTTCAACCATTTTTTATTTCCTTAATAAACCGGACGTTGGTCAAGCAAACCGCACCAACGTTCAACTTCGTCAAGATCAATGTAACCTTTTAACATTCTCTCGATTGCGGCGTCTTTCAGTGTTCTGCCGCCCAAATCGCTGGTCCAGTAGTCAATGGCCTTTCTGGTTTCGCCTTTAATCATCAGTTCCAGAAACATTGCGTCAGGCAACACGATTTCCGGAACGCTCATTCGCCCTTTAATTCCAGTGTTGTTGCAGTATTTGCAGCCCGGACCGCGTACAAAAGTGTTTTCAACGCCGAAGTCGCCCAACGCTGTTTTCAAACGTTTTACCTGCGGCTCATCCAGCATCTCTTTTACCGATTTGCGGCAATGCGGGCAGAGTTTTCGGAACAAACGTTGTGATATAAGGCCTTTTATCAGTTCCGGATCCAGCAGTTTAAAAGTTTCAACGCCCATATCCCGGAAACGGGTCAGAATTGCCGGTGCCGAGTTGGCGTGCAGGGTTGTCCACATGCCGTGGCCGGACAAGGCCCCCTTAAATGTAAGCTGAGCCGCGGAAAGAGTACGAATTTCGCCCACCATCATAACGTCCGGGTCGGAACGCAGTGCCGCCGACAGGGCTTTGGTAAACTGTTCGTCTTTTTCTTCTTCCGTATTGGCATTGGTCACCGGCATTTGCCTTGCCCCCGGAATCGGATATTCGGGAGGGTCTTCCACCGTAATCAGGTTAATTTCATAATTCTTTTCCTGCAGCAGCTTAATCATGTTTCTTTGCAGGGTCGTTGATTTTCCCGAACCCGTAGGGCCGGCAATGACGCTCACGCCGACGGGAACCGCCCGCAAACGGTAAAACAGGTTTTCTTCATACTCTCCAAAACCGAGGGCTTGCAAGTCTCCGCTGCCGTCCGGGTTGTCGTCGGCATACAAAAGACGCATAACCAGATATTGAGAACCGAAGGCAATCGGATTAAATTGCAGTCGAATAGCCAGCACATTGTGCGGCAGCATCAGTTTTCCCTTGGAACCGCGCAACGGCGTCGAACCCAGTTTTTGTGCACCCTGAAATTCGTTTTGAGCATAGTTGGAGTCCGAGATGTCCGCAGAAGCAAAAGCTGCGCGGACGAACAGCTCGCCCCATTCCTTGTTATACTCCATTTCGGTCTGCATCATACCGTTGGTACGAAACATAATCTGCGTGCTGTCCGCCACCACGACGTGCACGTCCGACACTTTCTTGGCTGCGGCGCGTTCAACCACGGCGACAAAGTCCTTTTGCATTTGCAATTGGTCGAGGTCGCTGTCTTCTTCAATTTCCGCGGCTGCGGCGCTGCGTTCTGCAATGCTGTAAACGGCATTCAGCTCGTTTTGTGAAACATAGGTCGGTTTGGAAATGTTCAGCCGTTTTTTTCTGGCCAAAACTTCAAAACTGAGAACGCGTCCGTCAAATTTGTGGGTTTCAACCACCAAAAAGCGCCCGTCGGAAAACAAAGCCAGCAGACGCCTGGTATCGTCGTTGACCACAAGCGAAGACCCCGGCAGCGTCAGCAGCTTGTTGCCGTTCGAAAAATACAGGTCCGTGATGGATGCGCGCTGTTCGGTTTCCCGTCTGCTTAATTGAACACCGCCAGATCCGCTTGAAGCGGCACCTGTATCAGGTGTCGCTTCTTTGACCTCTTCTTCTGAATTGTTTTCTTCAGCCATTTACCTACCTGACAATCATATCACGCCCCATTCCCGGAACTTCTTCACTGGCAATGAAGTCTCGTTTGGGAGTTTCATCCTTTTTTCCGTCAGCTTTTTTCTTTAATTCATCCTTTAAGTTGGCTTCCAGTTCGGATTTTTGAGGTTCCAAGGGCAGAATGCCTCCGGCCGCAAAGTAAAGATAGTCTTTGGCGCCTGCTTTTTCCGCACGGACGTAGGTCGTGGTAATTTCGTCAATCACGTGTCCGCTTTGCAGGGTTGTGCCTTTTTTGACGTAGAACGGAGAGCCGTCTTGATTAATCAGTTTGGCAATAAGTTCGCCGCCCTGACCGCGAATTTCCATTACGGCATACATATCATTGAGCTTCAGTTCCGGTGTGACGACTTCCGGTGCGGCAACGCCTGCCTGTGCAACTCCGGCAGCACCTTCGGCCCCGCCCTCGGCAAACGGATTTTGTTTTTCCATTTCTCTTTCCTGAGCTTCAATGCGGGCCTTTAAGATTGATATTTGCGTTTGCAAATCGGCAACCTGATGCAGCAATACTTCTTTTGCTGCTTTAACTTGGTTGGAGGCGTTTGCCACGGAATTTTTGATGCTTGCAAACTTTAATTTTGCATCATCTATAACTTCTTGTTTTTCCTTTTTAATCTTGTCCATCTGCTCATACAGTGCCGCATTTTTCTTAATCCACTGCTGATTAATTTCCAACATCTTGTTTTTGTAAGAATTCAGCAGCTTTTCCTGACGCAGCTTTTCAAAGGCAATATCCAGCTCTCTCAGTTTCTGCTGTTCTTGTACAACCTTCTGTTCCTGAGCCTTTTCCCATTCGATTCTGGCCTTGCGTTTGGCTTCTTCTTTTTCTTTTTCTTTTTCTAAAGCTTCTTTACGCTGGTTTTTAATCGCTTCTATTTCATTTTTAACCTTTTCTCTGCGCAGTTCCAGGTTTAACAAAGCCGTCTGTTTTTCCAGTTCCGACATCTGAGAGAAAACGCGGTCGTCTATTTCCGTAATGTTTTTCGGCGCACTGCTTCTTTGGCCCAGGATTCCGAGACTTCCGGGTTGATTCAATACATCGGCCGAAACCAGAGGAGTGCTGGTTTGTTCTGCCGGAGCTGCCGCGATAATGTCTTCAACGGAAATGTCTTCCTCTACGACTGTTTCTGCCGGAGTTTGTTTTTCTTCCGGTGCCTTAACACTGTCGGGCGTGCTGGGAGCGGCATTGCCTGCCTCGGCAGGCACTTCGCTCTCGATGCTGTCGTCAAACAGGGCGATTTCGTCGGGAATATCCTGGTTTAATGCCGGATCTTCGTTTTCGGCATTATCTGCCAGCGTCACTACGCCTTGCGCATAAAGTTTTGTTATGTTTGTTTGAACCAATAACAAAGCCAGCACTGTCAGACATAAAATATTTCTTATTTTATAAAACATAGATTGTCCCCTCAAAATCCCAAACCTTCGTGCTTGGAGAATAATTTAAATTTTTAACCGTAACTCCTGAATATTTTGTTAACATTTTTATCCAGGTGCGCGGATCATACGTTGTTTTTAACTTAAACGTAACCATTCTGTATACTGTTCCCTGCGGAGAAGTATAGGTTGCCGACCCTAAAGATATAGGGTGGCCTATCGCTTGGAACGTATCGTTAAGTTCATTTACCAAATCAACGGCGTTTTTAGCCGGAGGCGAGTTAATTTGGTTGATTTTCGGCAATGCCAGCGACGCCGTCAACGAATTGCCGTCACTGGAAAAACTAAGGCCGCTGAAAGACAAGCCGGATTCTTCCATAGCTTTGCGGGCAATGGCCAAACGTCCCAAATCCCGCCGCCAAGAGGTTGATACACCGCCGGAATTGCAGGTGACACCACCGATAACCCAGCCCGGAGGCATAATTTTGACCAAGTCGATAATTTTATCATAGCAGGAATTCAGGACCATTTCCGGATCATCAAGTTTCTCCCACGGTTTAACCTCGGGAGGTTGCTGAACTTGCTGTACTGCCTTGGGCTTGACCGGAACAACGACTGGTCGAACCGTCGGCGTTAAAAACAGGTGGTTAATCAGGCTGGAAATAAGCCATATACCGACAATGGCCGAGACTGCAATAACAATCATCAGCTTAGCGCCGCGCAGCCCTTTAATCTTTTGCAGCTTGGCTTTGGCGCCGCGGGCTAAAATTTCTTCAACGCTGACTTCTTCGGTTTCCTCCAGTCCCCATTCGGCCGGAGCAATTTTTTTGCCCCAGTCGGGAACCGCCAGCATTGACATAAACTGGTTTTTGGCCTCTTCCTCACTGAGAAACAGCATATCGCCGTCGGAAAGGATGATGTCGTTTCTGATACAGGTATACCACCAGCCTTGAGGCGTTTTGAACACGGCCACGTAAGAAGAAATATTCGACATTGCCGTCGCCAGGGAAACCGCGGCAACCGCTTCTCCTCCCTTGTAGCCTTCATGCGATACGCAAATACCGAATTGCGGTGCCTTGCCGCCTTTGATACAGAATAAGTCTGCTCCTTCTAAGACGCCTTCCGATGCATCCTCAACTTCCTGAAACGGATCGGTGACGTTTTGCAGCGGTTGCCAGAACAAACTCGTAGCATACGTCGTTCCGCCCACGGTAATCGACGTTCCCCAGGAGCGTTGAACATTCCTCCCGTCGTAATCGTCATCTGCTAAGTTGGCGTCTTCTAGCACCTGTTTTCTCCTTTAATAAGCCTAATTCATCGACATTCTTGATTCCGGAACCAGAGGCGTATCAAGAATAACCGGTGTCAGGATAATAACCAAAACGCTGCGGTCTTTGGTAGCTGTTGCCGAGCCGCCGAGCAGAGAATTGGTGGCAGAACCCGTACCTTCTTTAGTCGTGGAATTGCTGACTTTTTCAAAGCCCGTCAAAATCAGGGATTCACCGGAAGTCATCGCCACTTCCTGTGTAAATGCACGTGATTCGACCTTCGGGTTTTGAATGTATTGGTTGTCGTCGGCGTTACCGAATTCAACTTTTTCCAAAGACAACAGATCGGACAAAGTCATGTTGAACATCAACAGCATTCTGCCGTGTTCCAAAATTCGCGGCAATACGTCCAGGGTAAATCCGGTTTCGATTTCTTCGGTCGTTACCGAGATGTCATAGTTGTTGCCGTCGGTACCGCTGTTGGTTTTGGTCATTTCCGCAATGTAGTTTTGCTTTTGGGTAACCTGAATTGGTGCTGGTTTGTTGTTAAGCGTCGTAACCGTACCGCTGGTGACCAGGCTGGTGTTGTTCTGGGTAGACAAGGCTCTGACCGCGGCATCTGCCGTCCAGTTGCCTTTTAAGATACCCCAAGAAACCATATTTGCCGCATTTTCGGCAGTGCTCACGCTGGTAGAGCCCGCTACGACCACATTGTTTACGCCGTCTTTGAATGTTGCTTTCAAATCCAGGCCGTAAGTGTCGTTGTCGGCAATCTGAACCTGCAGAACCTTAACGCTGATGGCAACCTGACGGGACAACCGCATATTCTGTTCGTTGATATAGCGTGCCACCTTCTTGATGTCGCTGGGCGTTGCCGTTAACGTAATGGTTCCGTCAGACGGGGACATCGTCAGTTTGGCGCCTTCGGTAATCATTGCGGTAATGCTTTTTTCAAAAGTGCCCCACAGTTCTACCTGAGCGGAGTTCGACAATGAAATCGATGCGCTGCCGCCGCTTCCCGAAGCGCTGCCGCCGACGTTGACGGACATATTGGGCTTTGTCGGCAGGCTGTATACGATAAACGTTTTGGTAACGAATTTATAGAAGTGTATTTCCTTCTTTTCATATTTCCACCACAATCCGAAACGAGAGCAGACTTCATCCAGAAAACCGCTTAAAGGACCTTCATACGAAACCAGCATTTTGTCCGGTTCCGCCCAGTCGGCATTAATCTTGTCCAAAGACGGCTTGTTGCTTTTTGCCGCCGTGTTGACGTCCTTTTGGATTTGTGGAGCATAACGAACGCCCAGAGACGTCGTTTTGTTAATCATATCGCCGATTTCGAACAAAGTAATCGGACGGTTGCTGACTAAGGTAATGCCGTTCTTGGTCTCTAAATAAGACGGCAGCGGGTCGCCTTCGTATTCGACCTCACTGGTATCGCCGAGCCAGATTTCGTCTTTAACTTTAATCAGGTCTTCATTCGACGGTGCCGTAGGGATTTTGGAATCTTCCTTTAGCTTTGTTGCCGCCTCAATCTCACGGTCAATCGTTGCGTCCATACTGGTTGCAATGGAGCAGGAGGCGGCAAAAGCGATAACCAGCAGTCCGGCGCCCAGTTTTTTTAATTTAGTCATATGCATTCTCATCCTCCAGTGTCTCTACAACCAAGACGCGGTTTCCTTTATAAAATGTAGCTACCGGGGCCGGGCGGGCTCGGGCAAAAGAACGGATTAAGGCAGAACTGACGTCTGCAAATCGTCCTCTGAACATTGCGCCGGCAGCAAGGGTATAGTTGCGGTTCGTATTCCAGATTAATCTCCAGCCGGAACGCTCGCTCCAGTCGGTTAACAGGCCTTTCAGGGTATTGCCTTCTTCTGCCAGCCAGTCTTCAACGGGATCTTCGCTGGCGGTATTGCTGTCAGAACTGCTGCTGTTGTCGCTGTCGTCGTTCATTGCTTCGTTGATTTCGTCTTCGTAGTCGGAAACTTCTTCTTCAATTGTCGGCGGGATGGACGCAGACATGTTGCTGCCGGCTCCGGCACTGACAATCCTTTGGTCGCGCGGCGTTCTTTCGCCGAATTCCCGATAATTGGCATTGGTTTCGGTATAGTTTACAAAATCGTTGTTGTCGGCAGGCAATTGCGAAGCAGAAGGCGGTACGATAACCGGAGCAGCCGGTGTCGGGACGACGGCCGGATTTTTCGTCTCTACGGTAACGGTTTCTGTTTCATACGCCGTATCCACATAAGTCTGATCAGCTCCCCAGTCCTGAAAACAAGAGCAGCCGGTCAGGAAAAAAGCAGATAAAATAACGGCTTTTTGCAAGATTTTCTTGTCCATTATTGCAATCCCTGAATTAGATTTTGTCATATTTTTTTTCCTATCATACATACTGAAAAATAAATAATCAAGCGCGAGGCGAAACTTATTACCATTGTAAATAATAGCTTTCTCTTGGCTTATTCATTCTTCCTTTCGTCGTTTCCGTATTAATGTTGTTTCTCGTAATTGTTCTTATGATAAAGGAGTTTGGTTCGCGATTTGTGAATACCGTGTTGATTTTGCTGTATTCTACTCCTTTATTCGTTAAAATATTATGTAACAGGTTCAGTCTTTTTTGCTGCAGTTCCATTCCGCTGGTTCCGTCAATTCGTATCTCTATGGACATAGCCGGGTCATCGGCTGCTTTGCCGGCAAAAGCCTGAATCCAGCGCAGGGTTTGTCCTGAAATCTCCGCACGGTTAGGCTGGAATGACAGCCTCATTTCCGTGGGCATGATTTTTCCGCGGCTGCGGCTGCCCTTAAATTTTTTCTTGATGCTGCTGATGAAGTCGTCGTCATCGGTGTTCTGCTTGCTTTCCTTGACGTTGGAGCTTGAACTGAAGATGGAGCTGAGCGAGCTGAGGATGTTGCCTTTTTTTTGCTCTTGGGGCGTTTGGTGCTTCGCCGGCTCAATCGGCTGTGGTTCGCTTTTTTCTTCTTTTTTCACAATCAGCGGTTTCTCCGGACGCACTTCTTCTTTGAGCTTTCGCTCGACTTCAATCTCTTTTTTTATGTCATCCGGTTTGTCTGACGATACCAGTTGCGGGGTCAGGTTTTCGTCATTCAGGATTTCCTCGGGAATGGGAATGAGAAGATTTTGCACGGTCCCGGAAGCAAGCTGTAAATCCGCGTTCGTTGTGTCCAGAGGTTCGCGGTTTAGCGCTTTTTGTATTGCGGCCTCGTCTTTTTGATAATACTTTTCCTTGGCTACCATGGCGTTGTGCGGAGCAACGGCACCCTTGGCAACGACCCAGGGGCTGTCTTCACCGTTGTCTGCCAGAGCATCGCGCCGCGGCATCTGTTCCCACGACTTGCTTTTGTTGGCAATGGGTTCCTGGTGTTGTGCGGATTTCTCGCTGGTCATGCTTTTGATGGGAACGTTGCTTCCCGCCAAAGCGACGCGGTTTGCTTCGGCGTTGCGCAAAACTTTGGCGCCGGCGTTTTTGGCCAGTGGATCAACAGTCTTTTCCAACGGAAATATGGCTTCCGGCTCAAGACTTTCGGCGGCGGCCATCCGGAGCGTGTCCCCCGTTTTGTCATCTTCGGCTGTCAATACGGCCGGAGCGGCCAGTTCTGCCGTTAAGACGGGACTTTCTTGCGGTGCGCTTTTAACAGGAGCCTCTTGATAAGCTTTTTCTGATTTATCGGCGCTGTGCCGGGGAATAATTTTTTCTGCGGCTCTGGGCGGCGGATTATGAATAACCTCGTCAAAGTTCTGAACCAGTTTCGTTCTCGTTTCCGTTTCGCGGATTGCGTTGTCCGGTATGTTGTGGTCAATTTCGAGCGGAAAATCGATTATGTCGTTGTCGGCCATAATAACTTCCGCCTCAGGTTGGTAAACGACCTGCAAAGAAGACGGTGCGGGAGGGGTTTCCTGCTGCCTGGGTTCGGGTAAAACCGTTAATGCAATCTTTTTGACCGGTGCCGGGCGTGTAGAGGGGGTGTCCCGGTTGCCGCGTAAGAACAGCATAATGTTTTTGCTGGGAATTTTTACTTCCTGAGATGCCGAGGGGCGGGTATGCCAATAAATCCCGTTTGCCGTAAAAATGGCAAACAAAGATAACGCAAAGCTGTAAACAAAAGTTTTTAAACCTGTTTTTTGCATAAATTAAACCCCTCTAAAGCCTTGATAAATCAAAATGCGACTCTTGGCAAGAGTCCATAAAAATTAGCTCTAAACCTGTGGATTCTTTTAAATTAAATTTTTGCCGGTATTTACGGTATCATAATGCCGTTTGTGTTTGTGCTGCCGGATAATGAAAAACGTTTTTGCCGCTTTCGTAACGGCTATTAATTTATAAAAAACAGTCGTTTACTACTGCTTAACGACTGTGAATTTTTTGTTACAGCAAAAAATATGAAGTGTAAACAATATGTTAACGATTTTTCGGTATAAGCATTTTTGCTGGTAATCATTTTAAAAATTGGTTATTCTAAAAGAGTATAAAGAGTTTTTGCAATCTATTTGAAGGAGAACGATTATGCAATTTCTTAAAAATAATATTTGGACATTCTGCCTGGTAGCTGTCTTTTCACTGTTGACATTTGCCGGTGATGCTTCGGCTCAGAGTTCTGTAATGCAGACCTCTCAAGAAAAGGCATTGAACGTCTTTACCGCTGTTAAAACGATTATTTTCGTTGTCGGTGGTTTCGGTTTGGTCGGTGTCGCTTTCGGCGCGATCTTTGGTAAAGTAAACTGGAAATGGTTTGCAGGTTTGGCTGTAGGTCTTGCTATTCTGGCAGCTGCCGGTTCTATCGTTAACTACGCTACCGGTGAGAATATGTCTGGTTTCCAAGACTCATTCGACAACGCTACAAACTAATATTCTCCTTCTTTATGTTCCGGGGCGGCGGCTTGCCGCCGTCCTTCGGAACAATAAAAGGACTTGCGTATCAGGGGTCTAACGGAACAATTGCCAAGCAATTATTGCCTCGGCCCCTTTTTATAAAAAAGTGAATTTAGCTGTTTGGTCTGAATTGCTCCGGACTAAACACCCAAGTTCACCAGACTGAACGAACGGAAATCTCCCGCGGGAGAACAGAACTAAGGAGGGTGCTATGGTTAAGGTTTCTAAAATATGTCAGATTTTATTGCTGGTAGCCTTTGTATGCGCCTTCGCGCCGAGCAGTGCATATGCAGATTCTGGTATGATCTGTAACGACGGCAAAGTGCTCTATTCGGGCAAGTGTTGTAAATATCATCCGGCAGCGGGTAAGTATACGGATTGTGTTGACCCCATAAAAACGGAAACAAAAGAAGACGGAACAGTAACCAAAACCGTTGATAAGAACGTTGCCCAAACCTATGACAACACTGTAAGAACAGACAATACCACGCCCACAAAAGTTACCAATACCAACAGCAAGGCCAGCAGCGGTGCGGTAACCGGCTGTTCCAAGGATTTGGGGCTGTTTTCTGGTCTTATCAATACCGGTAACAAAATCTTCAAAGGGTTGCGCGATTTGATTTATGTCGTTGCCGGTTTCGGTATAATCGGCGTTGCCGTCGGCGGATTTTTCGGAAACCTGAACTGGAAATGGCTGGGAGCGATTATCATTGCCCTGGTTGTTATTGCAACGACCGGAGAGCTGATTAACGCTATTACGGGCTGCACGGAATTCACCAGCAGCATGATTACCGACACGCTTAAGTGACGACGGTAGGGTTTTTCGGAGCGGATGCTCCCGGGTCTGCAAAACAGACCGATTGACGAACGGAATTCGGAGAATATTCTCCGCAGAAAGTTTCCCTTCGGGGAGGTTTTCTAAAGAACTTGGAATAGGAGGTTATTATGGTTAATCTTACGAAAATAAGCAAAGTAGTTCTGGTAGCAGGCGCTTTGGCCTTTGCTTCCTTCTATTCAAATCCCTCTTACGCAATTTGGGATGCGCCGGACGATTATTACTCTTCCGGCAGCGGAAATACCGAAACCGGCAATACGCCGCCCGTTAATATGCCTGCGTTGACGGCCCCGACCACCAATCTGGCTGATATGGCCGGCTCAATTGAGCTGCCGACAACGATTGAAAGCCGGGATCCGTTGGTAAAAGCCTCAAAAGCGGCGGCGGAAAAAGATGCCGCCAAGGAAAAGCTTGATCAGATTGAAAAACAATATCAGGCTGATTTGCAGGATTTAAATGCTCAGATATCCAAAGAGGGCATCAGCAAAAAAGAGAAAAAGGAACTGCAGCAGAAAATTGCCGATCTGAAAAAACAGTATCAAAAAGATCAAAGCGAAGCTGCAACCGCCTACAATAATGCTTTGAGCGAATATCAAACGAACAAAACGGCTGCGACCTCCAATGTTTCCGTCAATGCCAAACGTTCGGCCTATAATGCCGCGCGTCAGGAATACAACAATCTTGCCAAATGTGCGGAAGCGCCGGCCGATTGTAAGGATTCCAACGGTAATCCCATTACGGATGCCGACGGCAATCCGCTGACGACGACGACTTTGAATGCCTTGTTGGCAGAAAAAAAAGCTGCGGCAGATGCCGCTTATAATGACTATCGGGCGGAACAAAACGCATTGACCGGTAAAAATGCCGATTTGCAAAAAGATGTTCAAAATGCCAAAAACGAGGTCAAAGATCTGGAGCAAAAGTTAGAAGACGCCCAGAACGGATGTAACTATTACAAGCAAAATGGTGCGGTTTCCGCGGCCGCCAAAGCTGATCAGGAAAAATACTGCGGCTTGGTCGATACTTATACCAGTGAGCTTGAAGCTGCCAAAAACAAGCTTTCCGCGGCGCAAAACGCTGCCCAGTCGGCCGGTGTCAGCGGCGGTGACGAACATGAAGGCGAAGTTTATGCCGCATTCAGTACGGCTTCCAGCAGCGGTGTTGACGCTGACGGTAATTTTGACGGAACCTATCGCGGTACCGCAACCTATGATGTCAAAGACGGAGATATCTTTAATACGATTACCCGTCGGGCAATGCTCTTTTTAGTCAGCCTTAAACCGATTATCTACGTATTTGCCGGTTTTGGCCTGATTGGTTTTGCCTTCATGGCTATTTTCAACAAAATCAGCTGGAAATGGTTTTCCAATATTGCAATCGGGTTGTTCCTGGTCGCTAATATGGGTCGTTTCATAGAATATTTTGTCTTCCCCGAAGGAGGGTTGAGCAACAATCAGCTGTCTTATGGCGATTACCTTAACAAAGGTTTTGCCGATACCGAATATAAATGGGTTGAAGCGTCCGCAATTTATACGGCTCCTACTGCCGCCGGCGTTAACGGCGAGGTTCCGGCCGAAGTGGCAAGTCCGGAGGCGGAAAAAGATGTTCGCGGTTTCTGCGGTAAAACGGAAGGTGCCAGCGGATGGAGCAATTTCTCCAGCTGTATTAAAGATATTACGGCAGCCGGTAAAAAGGCGGTTGATACTGCCAAAACGGCTAAAGAAACTGTCGACAAGGTTAAAAACGGTGTTGAATCTGTTAAAAATGCTGCCCAGAATATTGGTGACGCTGTTAAAAATGCCAAGGGCAACGGTTTGTCGGGCATCATTAAGGCAGCCGGTCAAATCGGCAGCAATGTCAACAATATGGTTGGTACGGCCGGTGGCGTTGTCAATGGTGTTATGAGCAATGTCAGCAAGATTTCCAATAATGTTCAGGATGTCACCAAGAGTACGGATGAAGTGGCCGAACTGAACGAGCAGCGCAGCAAAGGTGAGGCAACCAACGCGCTCGACCGCCTGCTCAAAGGTCAAACGACCGGCGCCGACGGTACGGTTGAACATCTGTACGGCGGTACGGATCAGAACGGTAATGCTGTAGAAGGTAAAGTTGCATCGGATTCAAATGTCTTTACCAATATCAAAGACACTACTGACAACATTATGCAAAAGTCTAAAGAGTCAAATACGATGTTGCAGGGGTTGACCAGCACGGCTTACGAAGGCACAAAACTGGTTGAAGATGTTACCGGAGTTACCGACAAGCTGCGCCAGAAAAAACAGCAGCAGTCCAGAAGCAAATCCGCATCTGCCAATAATAACTCAAACAACAATAACGGCGGCACCAACCAGCCCTTGACCGGCGGAGACAAGCCGACAAACAACGGCGGTTCAAATAATCCGTTAGTGTCGCGTAGTGCTGCGGTTGCTGAGGAACCCGTTGTATATAATGAAATTGAGATTGTTGAGACGAAAACAACTGCACCCGCCGCAGTTTCAACCGGCGGAAAAGAGGATAATGCTGTTGCGGAAACACCAGCAAGTGTCACACGCTCTGCTGAACCGGAACCTGCTGCAGTACCCGCTCCGGCCGCCGCCGAACCTTCTGCGGCTGAAAATCCGGCGCAGGAACGCCGCCGTCAGGCCTTGGCTGCCCGACAGGCTATAGCGGCAAGGGCTGCGGTACGAACTCCTGTTGCGGTTGCTAACGATTTGGGTACAATCGACACAACATCGGGTGATGAGCCTACGGTCGCCGCTACGGCTGCGGTAGAAGTTCAGGCTGCCGTAGCTGCTGTGGAAGAAGCACAAAAAGCGGCTAAGGTCAAAACCGAAGAGGCGCGTGCAGCCTCCAATGAAGCGGCCCGGTTGGCGGCTGTTGCAGCTCAAACCAATAATCCTGCCGATATTGCCGCGGCACAGCAAGCGGCGGATGCTGCCCGTCAGAAACAGCAGGAAGCTGTCGATGCGCAAAAGGTAATCGATGAACAAATCCGTCTCCGTAGCACGGCTCAACAACGCTATTATGCTCTGACCACGGATAATTCGCTTGAAAATCGTCTTGAACAAGAGGATGAAGAGCATGCCGAGGAAATCAGCGAAGGGGCTGAACAACGCCAAATGGAGGAGGCCAGCGCCCAGGCTCGTGCAGAAATGGAAAGCAGGGCTGCGGCTTTTCGCGCCGGACAGGAAGCTTTGCAGCGAGAAGCTGAGGAGCGGAAACAAGAAGAAGTAGCTGCTGCCGAGGCTGAACAAAGTCGTGATGCCGCAATTCAGGCGGCGGAAGAGATGGAACGTCGTCTGGAAGAAAGCGACCAGGCCAAACTCGAGCGCATTCGTTCTGCCCGCATCAAAAGAATGCAGCTGATGCGCCAGATGCAGGAGCAACAGGGTGGAGATGTTGCTGCCGAGTAGCTTTCGCAAAAATTAACGCATTATTCATAAAAAAGAGGTATACTGTATAAAAAAGATACCTCTTTTTTTTATGCAAATACACAGCTCTGAATAAATTGGGTTGTTTTTCTTGCATAAAAAAATCACCGCGGTATCATAAATTCATAATGGGACTGTAATATGCGTGAAATAATATTAAAAGCGGTGGCAAATCCGCCTAAGATACTGTGGGGGCCTTTTTTACCCACCATGCTGAACATGGGCATACAGTTTCCCATTATGTTTATGTTTTTAGGAACATTTAATATTAACCCGCTGGTTTTTATGTGCACTTTGGTCATCGGCCATGTTATCTGTATTGCCGTGGGTGTCAAAGAGCCGCATATTTCGGCTATGATTCAGGCTTACGGCCAGACTGCCAAAACTTCACATAACCTTTATAAAGAGAAGGGGAACAAATTTGCACCCTGAGTTTGATTTTTTCAGCACCTTTGTCCAAGGTCTTTCCAGCATAGAAGTAGCTGTTGCCGTAATCGGTTTTATTTCGGCGGCGGCATTTGCCGGATTCTGGGCGACTAAGTTTGGTTATTATGTCCTGCCTCAGCCTCGTGAGTCGCGGGTGTCTGACTTTTTGCCTTTTAACAAGTTGTTGTCGGACGGCATTACCATTCGCTGTTATAACGGATCTCTGGCCCGTGTTTTCAGGGTTGAGGGCGTGGATTTGGCTTTTGTTACCGATGAAAAGGTAATGTCGATGCTGGAAGCGCGCAAATCATGGATTGACGGTATGTCTGACTTGCAGGTGACTTGCCGCGTCATTACGCTGCGTGAGCGAATTCCTCTGGAAGAAGAAACCGGAGATTTCGGAAACAAACTGTTGTCCGATATTGCCTCAACCTGGCGCTCTAATCTAGACCGTGTATACAGCAACCAGCACTATATCGTGCTCTCGGTTGCGGACCGTACCGATTCCCTCAAGGATTTGAACTATGCTTCACAGGCGCTGATTGCCACTTTAAGCGAATACGGGGTCACGACGTTGTATGAATCTGAGGGAAGCCCGGCAAAAGACAGCCCGCTTTCGGTATATTCCAAAATTTGCAGCCCGATATCCAAGCCGATGCCGAAAATCAACGGTGCCGAAGGTGCGCATTTAAACGAATTGCTGACCTCCGACCATATTCATTTCACCGGTGAAAACGGCATTATCAAATTCTTTTCCGGCGACAAACAACTTTATGAAGTGGTTATGGGCATCCGGTCTTCCGGTGACTATATGGATGAGGGAATGATTGCCTCATTGCTCTCTATTGATTGTGAATTAACTTTATTGCACAACATTCGTCCGATTTTCAAACCGCACGCCCGTGCATTGTTGATGCAGCAGCAGCGTATGGCCACCATGACCAGCTTTTCAAGCGACGTTGTCGACCAGTACAGCGAGGTTTTGGCTGCCATTGAAGACAGTGATACCAACCATCAGGCTTTGACGGAATATGCCATGGCGGTCATTTTGCACGGCGAGAGCAAAGAAGAAATTGACTTCGGCGAAAGTGAAGTGCAGCGTATCTGCCGTTTATACGGCGTAACCCCGGTCCGTGAAGGCTGGGTCACGCAGGCGACGTTCTTTAACCAGTTTCCGACTTATGAAACCCTGCCGAGGACTTATCGTTATCTGTCCCGCGTGGTTGCCACGGCCATTTCTTTTGACAAGCCTTCCGAAGGTTTCAGCAAGTCAGACTGGGGTCCGGGAGCCATTTCCATCTTCCGTACGACTTCGGGATCGGCTTATCGTTTTCAGTTTCATGTTTCCAGTGAAGATTCTGCGGTGGCTCACTGTTGTATCATCGGTCCCACCGGTCAGGGTAAAACGACTTTGCTGACTTTTCTGGCCGGTCAGGCCATGCGCCACCGTGATTTGAAGGTATTTTTCTTCGACCGCCACCGCGGTGCCGAGATTTTCACCCGCGCCATCGGCGGAGCATATGTCGGCTTTGAGGGTGACGAGAAAAACGTTTCCCTTAATCCGTTTGATTGTGCCAATACGCCGAACAACCGCGCTTTCCTGCGTCGGTGGATTCGCGCCATTACTTTGGTGGACGACGCTGTTTCCGAAAAGGAAATTGCCCGTGCCGTAACAACGGCGTTTGACTACCTTCGTCCCGAAGAGCGGGTGATGACTAATTTGTATAAAAGCTGTTTTTCTCCGACCGGAAATATGCGTCGGGAGCTTTTCAAATGGGTCAATCCCGACCAGTACGGCAATATTTTTAATGCGACTAACGACAGCTTGGATTTGAAGTCTAAACGTTTTATGGCTTTTGACTTCACGCACATCTTTGAAGACGAAGTCCTGGCGCCTGCCGTCATCAGTTATATCATGCATCGTATCCAGTCGGAAACCGGCGAAACCGGGGTTCCCTCTCTGATTATGATTGATGAGACCGCACCGATGCTCAAACATCCCATGTTCCGGGATTATTTTGCCATCGGTTTGCAGGAAGGCCGTAAAAAACGCCAGGCATACCTCTGTGCTTTCCAACAGCCGAACATCATTGATAAACTGGGCGTCGGCGAAGTCATTCGCGGTCAGTGCCAAACCGTTATCTTTTTCCGTAACCCGCAAGCCATGCCCGAAGACTATGTCAACTGGAACCTGACCAATGCGGAAACCGACTTTATTTTCGGCAAAACCTATCGCGATTTTCCTTATGCCATTTTGTTGTCCCGTCCCGCTACCGGAGAGTCCGTAATTTTGGATGTGGATTTGAGCGGTTTGGGGCCGTACCTGAGGCTGTATAATTCCGGTCGCAAGAACGTGCTTTTGGTTGAGGAGCTGATTAAAGAATACGGTGAAGAAAACTTTGTTACAAAATATTTAAATATTGCGTAATTTGGCTCAAATCCGTTTATTTAATGGCAAAAATTTGCTATGATAAAATTAGGTAGTACTAGCAGGAGGTTGATATGAGAAAGTCCGATTTTTCAAAGATTTTTGCGATTGCGCTCATGAGTGCCTCAATGCTTTATGTTCCGAAGGCCGAAGCGATGATTCCGGTTATTGACGGTACCAGTATTGCCAATACCATCAAAGACTGGATGAATAACATCAAGGAAACCAAACTGGTTACCGATACGGTGGCCTTTGCAAATAAGACCAGTGCCGCAATCGGCGACGCCAAAAAAAGCGTTTCCGAATACGTTATCAAAAATAAGGAAAAGGCCGAAGAAAAGCTGAAAAAACTCAACGAATATAAGAAACAGGCCGAAGAATACAAAAAAGAATACGACGAATACAAGAAAATGCTTGATGAAAACATCGAAGCAGCACAAAAACTCAAAGCGGAAGCCGAAGCCAAACTGGCTGAAGCTCAGGAAATGAAGGCCAGCGTTGAGGGAGCGCTGAGCGAAGCTCAGGCAACGGCCGGCGCGGTAGGAGATTTGGCCCAGAGCAAAATCAGCGATGCCGCGTCTAAAGCGGGAATTTCGTCATCCGGTAGTGGAAAGTCCGGCGTGACTTTTGCCGATCCCTCTATCGGCGGCAGCAGTAACGTAAATGTCGGAGCACTGACTTCCGCAGGAAACAGTTACAGCACCGGAAGCTCTGCTGCCGGCAGCACGGATTCAGCCAGCGGATATTCTGCTCCCGTTTATGCCGACACGCCTATCGCGACTTCCCGCGCAGCGTTTGGCGGAACCTCCGGAACAGCATCCGGCGCCGCTTCCGGCGGAAGTGCCGCAGCGTCGGTTGAACCCTTGACCGCTGAAGAAAAAGCAGCCCTTCCGGCAGTACAGGCTAAAGCAGCCGCCGGGCAGACCCTAACCGCCGAAGAACAGCAGCTGGTTGCCAAGGCCGCTAAGGTTGAACGTGCGGAACAGAAAGAAAAGGCTGCCGCGATTAAACAAAAACTCGCCAATGGTGAGCAAATCAGCGACGAAGAGCGCGCCCTGCTGGAAAAAGACTATGCCGATGAGGCAGCCGAGCTTAAAGCTATTGAAGAAAAACAGGCCCGCGGCGAGGAACTGACTGAAGACGAACAGGCTCTCTTGGATGAAAAAGCCGAAGAAGACAAAGCGAAAGAAGAAAAACTGTCTTCAATGAGCGAAGAAGAATTGCGCGAAAAACTGGCAGCCCTCGATAAGGCCAAACTGGACAGCTGGTCTGACGAATTCCTTTATACCCGCGAAGAACTGGAAGCCAACCTGAAAGCCAAAGATGAGGCCAAAAAAGCCAGCCTGACCAACGAACATGCTTATACGACGGAAGAGCTTGAAAAAAATCTGAAAGCCAAAGATGAAGAAAAACGCTCCAGCCTGGGTATTCGCAGTCGTACAACGTCTCGGGACTTAAAGGCCAGAACTCCGCAGCGCCGAAACTTTACGCGTTCCGGCAACCGGGCTTCTTTGGAAATCGGAGAAGTTCAAAGTTTTGCTTCTCTGCAAAATGAAACGCCGTTGGCTTTTGCCTTTGCTTTGGAGATTGATGATGACGGTACGGATGTCAATAAGTCGTACCTTGTTCCCCGTACAATAAACAAAACCTGCGGTCTGAGTTCCAAAAAGGCTAAGGAAAAAGGGGCTATGGACGAGTGCCTGGTCGGGATTTTCGATAAGCTGAAACAGCCGCGGGCCTATAATGAAGCCGAGTTTATGAAACAGTATAATCAGGGGCGCAAAGAATATGCGGCGGCTTTGATTGCCGAAGGATATAAAGCGCAAAACGATGCCGACGGCTTTGAAGAAAAAACGCTGGACGTAATTGATTTTTCCGAAGCCGACATCACCGCCGACCATTATGCGCATCTTGTGGAAATGAATAAGGCGGTAACGACCACGATTAACGGTTTGCTCAAAATTTACAGCAGCCGTCTGGCCTTGAACACTTACAGCAATTACAGCGCTTACGATTTTTCCACGCCGGAAGAAGACGAAGAGGCTGAAGAATAATTTTTTGGGTGAGGGACGATGGTAAGGTTTGTTAAAATAAATTTGTCTGCTTTGCTGCTGGCGGTTGCGCTGGCTGCCACGGCAGGCGCCGCCCCGCTGAAAGACAACGGCACCGGTCCCGACGGAATATTTATCATCCCGTCAAAGTTTGCCATGCGCTGCGACATCAGTTCTCACGATGTGCACGACGACGGCAAAATTGAAAAATGTCTGAACCAGATTCTGCGGATGAAACTGGGAAGCCAGACTTTTTCCGAAGGGTATGACCGCTTTTTTACCGAAGCGTTCCATGAGTTAAACCGGGATTATATTGATGTTGCCATTCAACGCAAAGCTATGGCCGGTGACGTAGCCGACCAAATGGAAAAGGCGATGAAAGAAGACGCCTACAGCGACGGAGCTTTTTCTGCCGGAGATGAGGATGACGAGGAAAACCTGCGTATCAAACAGACTCAAAACGGCAAACTGGCCACAATGGGGGCATCAAATGTCGTAGATATCATAGATGTATACAGCTCTCAACTGGCGCTTAATGCCATGGCTTATTATCATCAGTACGAGTTTTCTGAAAATGCTGCGGCCATACCCGAAGAAGACGAGGGGACACAATAGGAGGTTTGGATGAAAAAGAATATTTTGACATATTCATTGATTTCATCTCTGCTTATGCTGATAAGCGGAACGCCTGTTCACGCCGCCGTGACCGATCCGGTCGTAAACGTTCTTGATGAAGTTAACCACTATGTTAATGTGGCCGGTACGGTGCAGGAAGACTTGACGACCGTTGCCTCCGGCTATATCCGGGAAAAAACCGGTGCTCTGGGAGATTTCAACAAAGCCCTGAAAGCCAAAAAGAAGGCCGAAAAGCTTGCAAAAAAGGCTGAAAAGGCCAAAAAACGAGCTGAAAAACTGTCCAAGATAAAGGAAAACATCACGGACAAGTATGAGTCCTTTAAAAAGCTCGGTGACAAAGTCAGCGTTGCTTATAAGAGTACAAAAGAAAAGCTGGATGAAGCCAAAGGCTATTATAATGACGGCAAACAGATGCTCGACGATGCCAAAGATATGGTCGATGAAGGCAAAAATATGCTCGAAGAAGGCAAGGGATATGTCAGCGACGCCAAAGATTTGGCTTCTTCTGCGGGAGACCTTGCCGGCAGCAAGATTTCAAGCGTAACCGGTCGTCAGCCCTTTTCGTCATCGGATGCTTCTGCTCCGGTTACCGTAAAACCGGGCGTTTCGGTTAACAATCCCGACGCTTCTTATCTGGTAAACGGCGATGACGCATCCGGAGCCGGCTACAGCGGTGAAGAAGTAACCCTCATGAGCTACAC
>ENA-OPXC01000114-OPXC01000114.1-human-gut-metagenome-genome-assembly--contig:-NODE-114-length-72513-cov-3.579494_pt1 | contig 72513 bp, 68 predicted proteins | sample MGYA00241512_ERZ502016 | MGnify/ENA primary metagenome ERZ502016 (study PRJEB25962, sample SAMEA2043043) | human gut metagenome | biome: human gut; feature: human-associated habitat; material: faeces...
GATTGTCTGAGTAGCAATATCTACTGCACTTTGGAAACCAAATGTCATATCTGTTCCCCAGAGGTCATTATCAATTGTTTTTGGAAGGGAGACAATATTAAGACCCTCTTCTCTTAAAAGGTTGGCAGTTTTCTGGCTTCCGTTACCTCCGAGAACAACAAGACAGTCTAAATCAAGATAGCGATAAGTTGATTTCATTGCTTCTACCTTATCAAGACCATTTTCGTCAGGTGTTCTCATTAATTTAAATGGTTGTCTGGATGTACCAAGGATGGTTCCGCCGGTTGTCAGAATGCCTGAGAAGTCTTTCGAAGTCAGTCGTTTGTAGTTGCCGTAAATTAATCCTTTATATCCGTCGATGAAGCCGTAGATTTCAACTGTTCCCTCAAGAACGTTAAGACCCTTTACAACACCACGCATGGTAGCATTTAAACTTTGACAATCTCCACCGCTGGTCAGCATACCAATTCTCTTCATCGTAATCTCCCTTCTCGCAGAGCAGGATTCCATTATGATAATCCAGTCGTAAAATACATAAAACGTAATGCTCCCAAATTAATATCAAGAATTTGATAATTAAATTTTACAAATGGAATCAAGTATCTGCAATTCCTATAATAATCTGTAGTTAAAATAATCTGTTTTAAAGTTCCACTCGTCCATCTAAAGCTCGTGAGAGTGTTACTTCGTCAATGTATTCCAATTCACCACCAATAGGAACACCGCTGGCGATACGAGTTACCTTTATGCCGCGCGGTTTTACTTTTTTGGTGATGTACATTGCGGTAGCTTCTCCGTCAAGGCTGGAATTTGTGGCGAGGATTAACTCTTTTACTTCCGGGTTATTCAGGCGTTCTTCTAATTCTTTAAAACGGATATCGTCCGGGCCTTTTCCAAGACTTGGAGCAAGCGTTCCCTGAAGAACATGATAAACACCATGATACTGACCCGTTTTTTCATAAGCAGCTAAGTCCTGTGTATGCTCCACGACCATGATCGTACTGTGATCTCTTTTGGTGCTGGCACATATAGGGCATACTTCTGAATCTGTCAGGGTACAGCAGTATTTGCAGTAGCGAATCTTTTCTCTTGCGGTAACAAGTGTCTGTGCAAGATGATGTACATGCTCTTCAGGCATATTTATGATGTGAAAAGCGAGACGCTGTGCTGACTTACTGCCGATACCAGGAAGACGTCTGAGTTCCTCAATAAGGTTAGTAATCTGCGTACTATAATAGTTCATTAAAATCCAAATCCTCCGCCGAGGCCGCCAGTTAACTTGGACATCTGAGCCTGGGAGTCTGCTTCCATAGCGCGGAATGCTTCGTTAGTAGCAGCCATGATAAGATCTTCTAACATTTCGATATCATCAGGATCAACTACTTCTTCAGCGATTTTGATAGCAGTAACTTCTTTTTTACCGGAAACAGTAACAGAAACAACACCGCCGCCTGCGCTTGCCTCGTAGGATTTCTCCTCTAATGCCTTTGTGGTCTCAGCCATCTGCTTCTGCATCTTCTGAGCCTGTTTCATTAAGTTATTCATGTTACCAGGCATACCACCTGGGAATCCACCTCTTTTTGCCATTGTAATTCCTCCATAATTGTTTTCAACTCATGATATATAAAGACTGTCGAGCAAGGCTCGTATAGATAGCGATCATGAAGCTATGCTACATGATAATATAATTTTCCAGATTCGTCCAGCTGGAAATTAGAAATCATCTTCTTCAATCTCAAAATTGATAAGTTGTCTGAGATCCGGATAAATCTCCTCACTCGCGTGTCCGGTGTCATTTTGTTTCACCTGAAGTTCCACTTCTTTTCCAATCCGCTCTGCAATCATCATTTTCAGACTGTCCTGACATTCTGAACGATTTTCCGAAATGTACTCATACGCATTCGGATCTTCAAATACCAGAAGCAGACAGTTATTTGGTCCAAGTGTTGGAACTGCCTTATTCAGATAGGTTTTGGTAATTCCGGTAAGCTGGGACAGGATTCCCTTCCAGTTTCCAATAATCTGTTTGACATCCTCCGGGATTGCTTTTGGGAGCTCCATTTTTGCAATTTCTTCCGATGCAGTTACCTCACTGCCCTGCCTGGGGCTTTGGGATTGTGCAACAACAACACCTTTTTCCAGCTTTTTTTCCAGACTGTCCACACGGTCTATGAGTGATGTATAATCTTTTTCCATTTCTGGTTTACATAACTTTATTACATTTATTTCAATCAAAATACGCTTCTGCGTTGCATATTTGATCTGATTGCTGAGTTCCGAAAAAATACGGATGTATCTCATTAAGATTTCCGGATCGACCATTTCCGCTTCTTCTTTTAACAATGCAAGGTTATCCGCAGAAATGTCAAGTACATCTTCCATATTATCTGAGCTCTGGACAAGAAGAAGATTTCGCAGATACCATGTAAAATCTGTGACAAACTGCCCCATCTCGCGTCCTTCAATGACCATCCCGTCAATCACCTGAATTGCCCCGGTCACGTTTTTATCCAAAATCTGTCTGAGCAAGCGGCTGAACACTTCCGTATCTACTGCGCCAAGCGTCTCAAGCACTTTTTCATATGTCAGTTCCTGCCCCAGATAGAATGCAATGCACTGATCCAAAAGGCTCAATGCATCCCGCATGGAACCATCTGCTGCCTTGGCAATGTAACGGATTGCCCGCTCCTCCACATTTACCTGCTCTTTTTCCATAAGATCCGTCAGGCGTCCTGCAATCGTATCAATGGAAATTCTCCGGAAATCGTATCGCTGGCAACGAGATAAAATCGTTATCGGAATCTTGTGTGCTTCCGTTGTGGCAAGAATAAAAATAACGTATGACGGTGGCTCCTCCAACGTTTTTAACAGTGCGTTGAACGCTCCTATGGAAAGCATATGAACCTCATCGATAATGTATACTTTGTATTTTCCTTCGGTCGGACGGTATTCCACTTCCTCACGGATCTGACGGATATTGTCCACGCCATTGTTGGACGCCGCATCGATCTCGATCACATTCATGGAACTGCCCGCCGCAATCGCTTTACAGGTCGGACATTCCCCACAAGGGCTGCCATCCACCGGATGCTCACAGTTGACTGCTTTTGCAAAAATTTTTGCGATCGTCGTTTTACCGGTTCCTCTTGTTCCGCAAAATAAGTAGGCATGTCCGATACGATCTGCTTTTATCTGGTTTTTCAAAGTTGTTACGATATGATCCTGTCCTTTTACATCTTCAAATTCCTGTGGACGGAATTTCCGGTACAACGCCGTATATGACATGCTGTTTTTCCTCTCTTAGTTATGCCCGGCTCTGACGATGCAGTTTGCCGGGCATTCATTTTTTATGTTTTTAATCACCAAAACTGATTCCGATACGTTTTGCTTCCTGAATCATCTGGCAGTCCGGATCAACGGTTTTCAATTTGCCGGAAACCTCTGCCAATGGCACACGTTTTGTCTCTCCATTGATCATTGCAATCATGTAGCCGTAATCTTCCTCAATGATTGCCTGTGCTGCTGCAGAGCCAAGTCTGGTACAGAGCACTCTGTCATATGGACATGGGCTTCCGCCCCGCTGTGTATGTCCCGGAACCGTAACACGGACCTCAACGCCTGCTGCTTCATAAATCTGATCCGCAATCTCATAGGAAACGGACGGATATTTGCGGTCGGCCACTTTTGCCTTGTATGCTTTCTTTGTCAGGGATGAATCCTCCTTGGAAATCGCACCTTCCGCAACTGCAAGAATTGTAAATCCTTTTCCTGCTTTTGTTCTCTTGTTGATAGCTCCTATCACTTTATTGATATCATATGGAATCTCCGGAAGCAGGATAATGTCCGCACCACCGGCAATTCCTGCATATAACGTCAGCCAGCCGACTTTGTGTCCCATAACTTCCACGATAAATACACGGTTGTGAGAAGCTGCTGTCGTATGAATGCAGTCGATTGCCTCTGTCGCAATGTTGATCGCGCTCTGGAAACCAAAGGTAACATCGGTTCCATAAATATCATTATCGATTGTCTTTGGAAGATGAACCACATTTAAGCCCTCTTCCCGGAGAAGGTTTGCCGTTTTCTGCGTTCCATTGCCGCCAAGGATCACAAGACAGTCCAGATTTAATTTATGATAAGTCTGCTTCATTGCCTCTACTTTATCGAGACCATTCTCATCCGGCACACGCATCTGTTTGAATGGCTGACGGGAAGATCCTAAGATTGTTCCACCTTTCGTGAGAATTCCGGAAAAATCTGCTGAAGTCAAAAGACGGTAATCTCCATAGATCAGCCCTTTGTATCCATTGTGAAATCCGTATATCTCAAGTTCATCAACATTTTCACTCAAACCTTTTACCACACCACGCATAGCAGCATTCAGTGCCTGACAGTCACCGCCGCTTGTCAACATTCCGATTCTTTTCATACGTAAACAGTCCTTTCTCATTACTATATTAAATGATTCCATTGCTAATCTAGATTATAATATATTTTTTTAACAGGTACAACTATTTCAAAGCTTGCAGATTATAGAAAATATGGTATACTAAACAAGTATTTTTATACAAAAAGAAAAGCGTATCACGTTTTTCTATGGAGATATACCCAAGTGGCTGAAGGGTCCGCACTCGAAATGCGGTAGGTCGGTAAATGTTCCGGCGCGCGAGTTCAAATCCCGCTATCTCCGCTAAAAAAGGATATCGCATGGTAATTCCATGCGATATCCTTTTTATATTAAAATTTGCTTTCGAAAATACTTTATTTCACATCTGTCACTTCGTAACCTGCATCTACAACTGCCTGTTTTAATGCTTCTACAGAAGCATCGCCTGTTACGACTGCATTTTTGTTTTCAAGGCTTACGGTAACTTCTGTTACGCCTGCGACCTCTTTTAATGCTTTCTCTACATGTGCCTGGCAATGGGCACACATCATGCCTTCGATTGAAATTGTTGTTGTCATAGTTGATTCTCCTTTATCATTGTTTGTTGATTTTATATTATTATCCAGTGCATTGTGCTGGTTAATATCTGCAATTGTACTTGCAGCGACATCCTGATACGGTTCACTTTGTGTCTTTTTCGCATCGTGCAGTTTTACCCATCTTAACCGGAGTGCATTACTTACCACACATACGCTGCTCAGACTCATGGCTGCTGCACCGAACATCGGGTTCAATTTTATCTGGAAAAGCGGATACAAAACACCAGCTGCAAGTGGGATTCCGATACTGTTGTAGAAGAATGCCCAGAATAAATTTTCTTTGATGTTGCGGATCACGGCTTTACTTAATTTTACTGCACCTACAGCGTCAAGTAAATCGTTTTTCATCAGTACGATATCAGCGCTCTCGATCGCTACGTCTGTTCCTGCCCCGATCGCAATTCCCACATCTGCGGAGGCAAGTGCCGGCGCATCGTTGACGCCGTCACCGATCATCGCTACTTTATGTCCTGCCTGTTTTAAGGCTGAGATTTTCTCCTCTTTCTGTGTTGGCAGAACCCCGGCGATCACCTCATCGATACCAACCTGCTCCTTGATCGCCTGTGCGGTCACTTCGTTGTCACCGGTTAACATAATGACATGGATACCGTAATCACGGAATTTCTGTACCGCCTCTTTACTGGTCGGTTTTACCACATCTGCAACTGCCACAATTCCAAGGAACTGTTTTTCATCTGCAAAAAGAAGCGGTGTCCTGCCCTGTTTGGCAAGTGCCTGGATCTGGTTTTTCTGTTCTGTGGAAAGGCTGATCCCTTTCTCTTCCATCATCTTCTCATTTCCGGCATAGTAGTGTGTACCGGACACTGTACCTTCGATTCCTTTTCCAAATAAAGCGTTGAAATCTGTTACTTTTTCCAGGGAAATATTGTTTGTCACACAATAGTTTACAATCGCCTCTGCAAGCGGATGTTCGCTGCCTTTTTCAAGACTTCCTGCAATCTGAAGAAGCTGCGTTTTATCTGCATTCTTTCCGGCAGCACAGATAATATCTGTCACGACAGGTTTTCCCTGCGTGATAGTTCCCGTCTTATCTAACACAACGGTGTCGATCTGATGTGCCGTCTCTAATGCGTCACCGGATTTGATGAGGATCCCGTTCTCTGCACCTTTTCCGGTTCCAACCATGATTGCTACCGGCGTTGCAAGACCAAGTGCGCACGGACACGAGATCACAAGCACTGCGATCGCAGTTGACATTGCAAACTCAAACGTTGCACCGGAGATCAGCCAGATAATTCCTGTGATCAATGCAATGGTAATAACGGTTGGCACAAAAACTCCAGCAATTTTATCCGCCATTTTTGCAATCGGGGCTTTGCTTGAGGAAGCTTCCTCAACCAGCCGTATGATCTGTGCGATTGTGGTATCCTCGCCGACTTTGGTTGCTTTTGCGCGGATCAGACCGGATTTGTTCATGGATGCAGAGACAATCGTGTCTCCCTCCTGTTTTGGCACCGGAATACTCTCACCTGTGATCGCCGATTCGTCAAAAGAAGATTTTCCCTCCAGCACGATACCGTCCACTGCAACCGATTCACCCGGTTTTACAAGGAAGATTTCTCCTTTTCCCACATCTGCTGCATCCACGACCTGCTCCACACCATCTCTTACGACCGTCACCGTCTTTGGCGCGAGATTCAAAAGCTTTGTGATTGCCTCGCTTGTCTTTCCCTTGGACTTTGTCTCAAGATATTTTCCAATGGTGATCAGTGTCAGGATTGTTCCGGCTGACTCAAAGTATAAGTCGTGGGCATACTGATGTACGACCGCCATGTCGCCATGTCCCATCGCATAACCGATACGGTAAATTGCAAAAATACCATAGAGAATTGCCGCACCCGCACCGATTGCGATCAGGCTGTCCATGTTTGGACTTCTGTGCCACAATGTCTTAAATCCGTTTTTAAAATATTTCTGATTTGCGATCAAAATTGGCAGCAACAGTAAAAACTGCGTAAACGCATAGGTGATTGCATTCTCATTTCCATGCAGAAAGTTCATGGTAAACGGCGGCATCGGAATGTTGAGCCACTGATATATCATATGTCCCATGGACACATACATCAACGGTATCCAGAAAATCAGTGAGACGATCAGTCTCTTTTTCATGTTTTTCACATTCTGCTCTACGGCTGAAAGTCCATTGTTTTCCTGACTGCCAGACTGTCCGGACGTTTTTGCCCCGGATTTTGCGTGCTCGTCTTTCACCGCCGCACCGTATCCGGCATCCTCCACTGCCTTGATAATTCCTGCTGTATCAAGTTTATTCTCATCAAATTCGACCTGCATACTGTTTGTCAGCAGATTCACGCTGACATGTTCCACCCCGGTAAGCTTTCCCACACTTTTCTCCACATGGGATGAGCAGGCGGAACAGGTCATGCCTGTAACATCAAATCTCTCTTTCATGTATGTCGTCCTTTCCTGTTATGTTCTTTCCTGTTATGTTCTGCTTTTGAATATCAGAGCTCACTATTTCATCAGTTTCTTCAAAAGTTCACACAGTTCATCGACTGCCTCTTCATTTCCTTCGCGGATATCCTCCGAAACACAGGTTTTGATATGTCTCGCCAGAAGTTCTTTGTTAAACCCATTCAAGGCCGCCTGGATTGCTGACACCTGTGTGAGAATATCCACGCAATAACGATCGTCCTCCACCATCGCCCTGATTCCACGCACCTGTCCTTCAATACGGCTCAAGCGTGTCATGAGCGCTTTCTTCTCCTGCTCATCACGCTGTTTATGTTTTACATTGCCATCCTCATTGCCTTTACAACAACATGTCATAACCTCCACATCCTTTCTGTCCATCGCACCCTCATTTTGTTATCTGAGTATTATTTTCTACCACTTATGATATTGTCATTCATTATATTCAATATACCCCTGTGGGGTATATTGAATATAGTACAGGATAACAGAAAAGTCAAGCATCATTATTTACTATTTTTCTCAATAACATAATTGCTAGCCGCTTAACTTAACAATGCAAACAATATAAGTTCATGCTATAATATACATATGCAATGAGCAGTGCCAATCGAGACTGTGCTTCATAATATAAGAAAGACTATAACGGATAATTGCGAAACTCCTAAAAACGTGAATGAAATTGTTCAAAATTAACAAAAGCTTGAGAAAACACTGGGGAGCGGTCGGCACTTAGAAGGCAGGTGCGGCATAAGCCGTGACTGGCTTCTTAGTACCGCTACCAGCGACACGTAGCGGAAGCGTGTTTTCGAAAATTTTGTTAATTTTGAACAATTTAAAGCAACTTTGCCAGAGTTTCGCATTCCCTAAAGAACCAGAGAAAGGACTTCCCTATGCTTTTGAAAAAAGAAAAACCCGCCCAGATCGATTACCTCGAAAACTGGCCGGAACATTATTATGAGATAGAAAATGCCAAAGAAAGAAAAGAGATTCTCGCTCAGGCGATCAGCCGGGGGCTGGATCTTCCAAATGATAATTACCGTATGAAATTGTTGGAAAAACGTTATGGAAAAGACGGCAAGAACGATGCCTTCATGAAAGCATGGATGATGATCAAAGCATCCGGTGCTGCCGGAATTTCTTTTTTCAACAAGCGGCATCTGCAAAAAGAATTAAAACAATATATGAAAGATCTCTGTCTGCTCGAATACGCACCTGAGAATGAAACAGAACAGGCAGTTCTGCTGACAGAGTGGGAAAATTTTGCGAAAGTTCTGCTTGCCTCCTGCACGGGAAGCAAAACTTATTGCTCCACTCTTTTTGGCATTGTGCCGATCAAAGATGCATCCGTTGCAAGAAAAATCGCGGAAGAGATCGACTTCGTCACAAGAACTTACCCACAAAAGCTCGAACTTGCTGACGAATTCGCTCCGTTCCGCGAAGTGATGGTCAACACCTACTGTAATATGATAGAAAATGGTTCTTCCTACTGGTACGAAGTTGTAAACTCCTGATCAGAGTAATCCCTGATGAGAATCAATAAAATCAGATTAATCCCTGGATTAGGATAAATAAAATCAATACCGGAAGCACAAACTGGAAATATGGTTTTAATCCTTTTGCGATCTTAAGACCTTTTCCAGTATTTGCTTCTTCCAGATAGTTATCAAATCCCCATCCCCATTTTGTGACGCAGAATAACAGATAAATAAGGGAACCACCCGGTAGCAACAGATTGCTCACAATGAAATCCTCACTGTCTAACACATCCCTGCCACCGATCAGGTGCAGATCACTCCACACATTATATCCAAGTACACATGGCATGCTGGCAATCAGTATGATCACACAGTTGACCAGTGCCGCTTTTTTTCGATTCCAGCCAAACATATCCATACAAAATGACATGATGTTTTCAAATACCGCAATAATCGTGGAAAAGCTTGCAAATGTCATAAACAAAAAGAACAGTGTTCCCCATATACGACCGCCTTCCATATTTACAAATACGTTTGGAAGCGTGATGAAAATGAGTTTTGGTCCTGCCCCGACTTCCACGCCGTAGCTGAAACATGCCGGGAAAATGATCAGTCCTGCCATGATTGCCACAAATGTATCCAGTGCACAGATTCTGGCACCTTCTCCTGCAAGACTGTTATCACGACCCATATAGCTTCCAAAGATCTCCATGGCTGCAACTCCGAGACTTAAGGTAAAGAACGCCTGATTCATTGCCGCTGAAACGGCATTTCCAATGCCCACTTCCCTCACCGTTTCCATATTTGGGATCAGATAAAAACGTACACCCTCACCCGCACCGGATAAAGTAAAACTGTGTACCGCAAGGATCACGATCAGGCCAAGCAAGGCACTCATCATGACTTTGCTTATTTTTTCCAGACCATTCTGCAATCCTCTGCTGCACACAAAAAAGCCCAGAATGACCGTGAGTATCATCCAGAAGCTCATCTGCAATGGGTCTGCAAGCAGGTTGGAAAATACTGCCCCGGCAGCCTCCGCATCCATGCCAGCCTGAAATTCACCCGTCAGGAATTTATAAAAATAAGTTATCATCCACCCGGAAACTGTCGTGTAATACATCATCAGCATGTAGCAGCCAAATATCGCTGCCCAGCCGTGAAGATGCCACTTGCTTCCCGGTTTTTCTAACGCCTTGTAACCTAACACGGCACTCTTACGGCTTGCACGTCCCACGGCAAGTTCCATCGTCAGAACCGGAAGTCCCATGGCGATCAGGAACACGAGATACAGCAGGACAAATAACCCTCCGCCGTTTTCGCCCACGACATAAGGAAACCTCCATACATTTCCAATTCCAATGGCACATCCGGCACTTACCAGAATAAATCCCAGACGTGATTTGAAAGATTCTCTTTTCATGAACTAATCCCTTTCAGTCAAAAACACCTTTCCGCTTCGGCTGCAACTTTCTGCTGTCTCACGAAAAGGTGTTTTCATTGCAATATATTCTGTATATTAGATATTTAACAGATCACTATAAACTTTTAATGCTCCATCTGTGTCATGTGCGAGAACACGTTTTGCAAGAACTTTTCCAAGCTGAACGCCTTCCTGATCGAAGCTGTTGACATTCCATAAGAATCCCTGGAACATAACTTTGTTCTCAAAATGAGCAAGTAAAGCGCCAAGAGTCTTAGGATTTAATTCCTCACCGATGATGATGGAAGATGGACGTCCACCTTCAAAATTCTTGTTGCGGTTGTCGTCTGCTTTACCACATGCAAATGCTACGATCTGGGCTGCAACGTTTGCGCAGAGTTTCTGCTGGCTTGTGCTGTCCTGTATCACAACATCCGTTCCGATCTGGCTATTCTTAAATCCGATGAACTGAAGCGGAACAATATCTGTTCCCTGATGTAATAACTGATAGAAGGAATGCTGTCCATTTGTACCAGGCTCACCGAAGATCACCGGTCCTGTCACGTAATTTACAGGCTCACCAAAACGGTTTACAGATTTACCGTTAGACTCCATGTCTAACTGCTGTAAATGTGCAGGGAAACGGCTCAAAGCCTGGGAGTATGGTAAAACGGCTGTAGCCGGGTAGCCGAGTACATTACGCTCATAAACTCCGATCAATGCGTCGAGCATTTCCGGATTCTCTAACATATTTTTATTTAAAGAAAGTTTGTCTTCTTCTGCTGCACCGTCTAAGAACTGTGCAAACACCTCCGGTCCAAATGCCAGGGATAATACAGCTCCGCCAACTGCTGATGTAGAAGAGAAACGTCCTCCGATATAATCATCCATGAAAAATGCTGCCAGATAATCATCACTCTTTGCCAGAGGAGATGTCTCACTTGTAACAGCGATCATATGCTTAGAAGCATCCAGTCCTGCATTTTTCAATGCATCTTTTACGAAAGACTCATTCGTCAATGTCTCTAATGTTGTACCTGATTTTGATACAAGTACGAAAATGGAATGTGCAACATCAATAGAAGCTAATACTGCTGATGCATCATCCGGGTCTACATTGCTGATGAATTTTGCTTCCATCTTGAATGTGTTGTTTTTCTTTGCCCAGTTCTCCAGTGCAAGATACATTGCACGTGGTCCAAGGTCACTTCCGCCAATACCGATCTGAACTACAGTTGTAAGCTTTTCACCTGCTGCATTTGTGATCTCTCCGGCATGTACCTTGTTTGCAAAATCAGCAATTCTATTCTGCTGTTCTACATAAAAAGAACGCTTGTCAACGCCATCTGCCTCGACTGCATCACCTAACTGTCCGCGTGTCATATGATGAAGTACAAGACGTTTCTCGCCTGTATTCACAACTTCACCATTATAAAGAGCTGCAAATTTTTCAGAAAGCTGTGCTTCCTCAGCTAATTTTGCAAGTGCCGCAAGTGTGTTATCATCCACTTTTTTTGCAGCATAATTATATGCAAGTCCCTCTGCCATCGGTGTGCTGTATTTCTTCACACGCTCTGCGCCGTTTTCTCCGGACATTACTTTTGTCAGGTCAACCTCTGCAACCTTTGACAATTCTTCAAAAGAAGTAAGGGTATCTAAATTCTTCCACTCCATGATGTTATCCTCCTTGTTTTGCCTTTTATTTATACAACCGTGAAAAATTATACTATTAAATGTAATCGAATTCAAGTAGTGCAATACACCAAAAAAAGAGTCTCTTTCGAAATTTTGCTTAAAAATTTCACAAAAGAGACTCTCTTTTTATTTTCTATTTCTGATTTGCCGGTTCCATATTGACGGAACGTCCTTTGATCTTCACATTCTTCATGGCTTCTAATACTTCTTTGCCATACTCTCTCGGCACTTCCACAAAAGTGTATTTGTCGTACATATCGATCGCACCGACGAGTTTTCCAGGCATTCCTGACTCACCTGCGATGGCACCTAAGATATCGCCCGGTTTCACGCGGTCTTTTTTACCGATGTTAATGAAGAGACGAACCATACCTTCCTCTGCTCCGGTGTTATCCCAGTCGATCTCGCCATTATCTCTGTCATTTTCCAGATTTACCTGACCGAGTGCCTGTTTTAAGAAAGCTGCTGCAATATCCATTGCGGTGTAATCGGAATCATTGACCTGCTTTTCAATGATCTCGATCATCTCTTTTAAATCCTCATTCTCAATGATCTCACCGATTCCCTGCATTACTTTCTCTGCCTTGATCTGTGCCACATCATCCGAAGATGGGATTGGCATTGCAAGGATCTTAGTCTTGCAGTAACGCATGATATCTTTTAACTTGTAAACCTCTTTTCCTTTTACAAAAGTGAACGCACGTCCGGTACGTCCTGCACGTCCGGTACGTCCGATACGGTGTACATAATACTCGTCATCCTGTGGAATATCATAATTGAATACTGCTTCCACATCATCAACGTCAATTCCTCTCGCAGCAACATCTGTTGCGATCAGGATCTCCACACGTCCGGAGCGGAATGCTTTCATGACACGGTCACGCTGTGCCTGCTTCATATCGCCGTGAAGCCCCTCTGCCATATAACCGCGGCTCTTTAACTCCTCGGAAAGCTCGTCTACCATTTTCTTGGTATTACAGAATACGAGGGAAAGCTTTGGATTGTAGTAATCTAACAGTCTTGTCAGGACTTCGGTCTTGTCCTTGCGTTTGACATCATAATAATACTGCTCGATGCTTGGCACGGTCAGTTCTTTTTTTACCACCTTAATGGTCACTGCATCATGCTGATATTTCTTTGTGATGTCTAAAATTGGCTTTGGCATGGTCGCAGAAAACAGAACCGTCTGTCTTCCCTCTTCCGGGATATATTCCAAAATCGTCTCGATATCCTCACGGAATCCCATGTTCAGCATCTCGTCCGCCTCGTCTAAAACAATCGTATTGACTGCCTCGCAGCGGATTGTTTTTCTGCGGAGATGATCCATGACACGTCCCGGTGTGCCGATAATGATCTGTGCACCGCCTTTTAATGCCTTGATCTGACGGTTGATATCCTGTCCGCCGTATACCGGAAGGATTTTCACGCCATGCATATATTTGCTTAATTTACGGATTTCTTCCGACACCTGGATCGCAAGCTCTCTGGTTGGTGAAAGGATGATCACCTGTGTCTTTTTATTATTTGGGTCTACTTTGTGAAGCACCGGGATACCAAAAGATGCTGTCTTTCCGGTTCCTGTCTGTGCCTGTCCGATCACATCGACTCCTGACATCACAACCGGGATCGCCTGACTCTGGATCGGAGTCGCCTCTTCAAATCCCATCTCTTTGATAGCACGGAGTACCTGTGGATATAAATCTAATTCATCAAATCTTACTGTTTCCATATATTTTCCTTTCGTGCGAATGCGCAGTCGTATACGTTAGCATATTGTCGCCATTTTGTCAACTATTTTGTCAGAATACCCGTATCACATCCGGCACGATCTATGTACCCCGGCTTCCATGAAAAAGAAAGCTGGGTTAATATGAAAAGCAATCGAATACTCCCTGTTTTTCATCCATATCCAAGCAAAATCCAGTCGTCGTACACTCCACATGTATTTCTGTTTTTCCCCTGTAAAAATGTGATATGCGCCGTCACCTCTAAAAAAAGCTGCCGTAGCAATAGTTCGATTGCGGATTGCTCATTATAACTTATGCCAATTTTCCTCTAAGGTTCCACTTTTTCCTGTTTTGAGGATAAATCCAACTCCTGTCCGCGGATATCCGCAATACAGATATCATTTCTGCTTTTCTTCTTTACCTGATATAATAGCATATCTGCAGTATGTAGAAAATCCCAGCTCCTGTTTCCGTTCTCCGGAATTCCATACGAAATTCCCTGGGAGATCGTCACGATCGGCAATGCATTGGAATATAAATGCTCCAGTTTCAGATCCATAATATTCTGCCGCAGCGCGCCTGCCTTCGCATACACTTCCTCCGCACTTATACCCGCATAAATGATAATAAATTCATCTCCGCCATATCTCGCGCAAAATGTCTGCCCATCTTCCATCTTTTTCAGCTCATCTGCAATTGCAATAATGCACTCGTCGCCCTGCTGATGTCCATAATTGTCATTATACTGCTTGAAAAAGTCAATATCTAAAATCTCCATTGCAAGTGGAAGTCGGTGCTCATAACAGTAATCTAATACTTTTTCCGAATAAGCATTCAGGCGGTAACGGTTTGCCAGTCCGGTCATCTGATCTGTCTCCGACTGTTTCAGCAGCTTCACATTGACTGCTTCCATCTCCCTGCGGCTCTCATTTGCACGTTCGAGAGAACTTCTGACATAAAGCATATTGACGATCATATCTTTGTTCTCGCGCTCCATGATCTCGGAAAGCTCATAATACAGGCCAGCCGCCTGCAGATAACCTGCATTGTCCTGATTCTTGCGGTAGCCTTTGATCTTAATGGAAATGACTCTGCGCTGCAGATTGATCACACCTGAATTCTTCACGATCCGATCCAGCTTCTCAACGATCATCCACAACACATCATCCCGGCCGATCTCCAGCATCAGCCCGCAAAAATCACAAAGGTCGTCAAACACCTCCATGATCTGCACATTTTTATTGATTATTTCTACAATCTCCTGGATCTGTGCATCGCGTCTCACATAATTATGAGTCAGATGATAATATCTTGCCTTCAGGCAGTCCACATATAAAATGTCAATATCCTCATAATAAGACGCACATTCCGCATCCAGTTTTTCTATATAAGCATGTGTCTTATCTAACATCCCCTGCAGCATATAGCAGCGTGCCAGATTCACGTAACTGGCCATCAGTCCGACATAATTTTCTTTTACATCCGGATTACTTTTGCAATATGAATGAGCCTTTTCGAAATAACTTTGTGCCTCGTGATACACACCATTTTCCATGTACAGATTACCAAGATTCTGCATGATGCTGATCTCCATCTTAGTAATCCCATATTTACGACAGTAATTCAATCCTGTCAGATAGTAATCCATCGCTGCAGACACATTTCCCTTGTTGACAGAAGAGATTGCCATCAGGTTGTAAGACCTTGCGATCAGCTCCCACTGTCCGGTCTGTCCTAACAGATGGATTGCCTGCGCAATGTTGTGGAACATGTGCTCCACATCATTCAGCAGATAGTAAGTTTCCCCACTGTAAAAATATGCAAAACCAAGAAGTGCCGCATCTTTATGTTCCTTTGCATACCGTTCTATATCAAGACAGCATTTGAGTGTATGCTCTGCGTCCTTTCCTCTGCTGTTCAAAACTTCCTGTTTCCATGCATTTACCACGTCATTTGATCCATGAACTCCCATGCAGTCTCTTCCTTTCTGCCTGTTTTCGGTATTTCAATAAAATTTATTATAATCCAGAAATTCCGTGTGTTCAAGAAAAAGGAAATTTTTGCTATTCAAAAAATTCGATCGGATCGACCGGTACCCCATCTTTTCGAAGTTCAAAATACAGGTTACTGCCCTCAACAGAATAATATTTTGTCGGTTCTGTCACATAACCGATCACATGACCTGCCTCCACATAGTCTCCCACTGCAAACTCCGGTTCCTTAAGCTGTCCGTAGACTGCGAGATACCCATCTCCCAAATCCTCTGTCACGGTACATCCTGTCACTTCATTTGTCTCAATACTCTGGATTTTTCCTTTTGCTACCGCATAAACTTTGCTGTTGACATCCCCGGCAATGATGACCGCCGGATTGTATTTGTACTGGTCTAACGTCGCAAAATACACCGTCGAGTCCATGCTGTAATCTAAGATCACATTTCCTTCCATCGGCCATAAGATGCCATCTTCCGCAGCAAAATGAAGTGCCTGGGAAGTTTTTCCTGTCGGTGCCACCTCTTCCTGTCCACTGTCTGCTTCCTCACTCTCCTTTTCTACCTCTGCTGTCTCTGTGCTCTGTGTCTGCGGTTTTAAAATAGAAGCAACCTGATCTGCCTCTGTCTCTTCCTCCATTGCCACATTCTGGTTCTCCGTGTCCATCTCTGCTGCAATTTCCTGTTCTAACTGCTTTCTCTCCTGTTCCTGTCCTCTGCTATATAAAACAGTCATGCCGACTGCTGCAAGGATTACCAGCGTGCCTGCGATGATATACTGTTTTTTCTGCCAGAAGGCTGCCCACCCGTGATTCTTTCTCATATTTTTCACCGTCCATTGTTTATTTAGCAGAATACATTTCCTGCTATTAACAATAGTGTTGCCACATTCAGACGGTTTATTCACAGTAATTGGAATCGTTTTTCATTCCACATTTTCCAGCTCTGTACCGGGAAAAAAATACTGTAAAATTTTTCTGTAATCCTCCCCTTTTTCAGCCATTTTCTGTGCTGTATACTGGCTCAGGCCAAATCCGTGTCCATGTCCCTTCGTTACGATCCGGATCTTGCCAGGTTCCAGTTCTGTCACGTTGAAATTTGCGGATTTTAACCCAAGTTCCCCACGCAGTTCCTCTCCTGTGTAGGATTTTCCATTCATCTGCGCCTTTGTGACATACCCGGCACTATCTTTCTCTTCGATCGTGATCTCCTGATCCAGATACAGCACCGAAAGATAATCCGGCGCCTGTGCATCCTCATAACATGCCACACCTGAAAGATAGGGCATATCCGAATCCGGATACAATTCTTCCATATTTCTCGTATTTCCTGCACTCACTGCATGGTATGCCGCATATATGTAATGGTTCCGGTACTGCAGCGTCTCTCCGTCTGTCTCCTGTATCGCCTCCTTTATCTTCCCTTCTGCCTCGGAAAAATAGTCGCCCCACAGCTCCTGTAATTCGCTCATCGTCATACTCCCCGGAAGTTCTGTCCCCATCTCCTCTGCTGCCTTAAGATTCGTGCGGGCAATCACACACTGGGCTTTGATACATTCCTCCGGTGCATCTGCGCTTATCTCCTTTGCGACAATGCAAAAAAGCATGTCCGCATCCTCCTCTGTTTCCGATGTCCGGTTTACATTTCCCAGCAATTCTTCCAGCTGCATTTTCTGGCAAAAAATGGTGAGAAAAAGTGGTATGAGCAGCAAGAGCAGAAGTATGGTCAGCATCGTGTTTATTCTTTTTGCCAAGTTTTTTCTGTGCATAAAAAATCTCCATCCCATATACAAGTATATGAGACGGCGTCAGCTTTTATGAATCAAATTTTATCCGGAGTTCCTGTGGAAAGTTTATGCCTGACCTCAGGGATTCTGTTGTCTGCAAAAAGTTATGATACACCGATACGAATATGGCAGATGCTTTCGAATGAAAATGCTCGGCTTGTTGATTTGTCTGATGTCATGTTTGGACTTTCTGATTATTTATGTTCATTCAGAGCTGGACACTTCACGCCAAATGTGCGCCCGGGACAAACTCATTGCGAAAGAATCGTGCAGGAGTTAATACAGCAATATCAGCAGTTGTCCAGTCAAAAATTATCTGAACAGCTTAATTTTTGACTGGTTATAAACAATGCTGATAGCTGTATTTACTCCTGCCAGATTCTTGAGTTGAGTTTGTCCCGGGCGCACATTTGACGCGGAGTGTTCAGCTATGAATGTACATAAACCGTCAGTCCAAACATGGCATCGGACAAATTTACACAATCCTCACGAATTTTCATTCGAAAGCACCTGCCATATTCGTATTGGTGTATTTTTACGTTATGATCAGACAACAGAATCTTTGAGGTCAGTCATAAACTTTCCACAGGAACTCCAGACTTCTATTATATTTTGCTGCCGATGATGTTGCTGAGCTGTGCGAACTGCTGAAGTGTCAGTGCTTCGCCACGGATGGTGACCGGAACGCCAAGTTCCTCAATGCTTTCCTGAATCACTTCTTTGGAAAGATGAATGTCCGGCGCATTGTTCAAGCCATTGGCAAGCGTCTTTCTGCGCTGATTGAAGGATGCACGGATGATCTTAAACATTAATTTTTCGTCATTCACCTGCACCGGTACTTCTTTATGTCTTGTGAGACGGATCACTGCACTTCCTACATTTGGGCGGGGCATAAAACAGTTCGGCGGAACGATCGCAACAATCTCGGGTTTCGCATAATACTGCACTGCAAGGGAGAGTGCCCCATATTCTTTCGTTCCCGGCCCCACCTGCATACGGTCTGCCACTTCTTTCTGCACCATGATCGTAATGCTGTCGATCGGCACATGGCTTTCAAATAATCCCATAATGATCGGTGTCGTGATATAATATGGAAGATTCGCCACAACTTTGATCGGCTTTCCTCCGTTTTTTTCCTCTGCCAGCTTATTAATATCTACTTTTAAAATATCATCATTGATGACTTCCACATTGTCGTATGCGCTGAGTGTGTCTGCCAGGATTGGGATCAGATTTTTATCAATCTCCACTGCTGCCACTTCTCTTGCATTCTCGCAGAGATACTGCGTCATTGTGCCGATTCCAGGCCCGATCTCCAAAACAAAATCATCCTTTGTGATTCCGGACTCCTCAATAATCTTCTCAAGCACATGCGTATCGATCAGAAAGTTCTGTCCAAACTTCTTCTGAAAATTAAAATTATATTTCTGTAAAACCTCTATGGTATTCTGTGGAATTCCTAACGTTGCCATATACTGCCTTTCTCTTCAAATAAACGATCTAAAAACTCTGCATACAGGCGGTTAAATGTTTCATGAAACGTAACTGCCACATTTGCATCCTGATTTCCAGACATCTGTGCCTCCTCAAAAATAGCAAAGGCTGTCTCATATAAATCCGGGTTTTTGTCATAAAATACTTCTGTCAGACCATCCTGAAAGGCAAACTGCGCCTCCTGGGAAAGATTGTCCTTAAAATCCTCTTTGGAAATGCATCCACCCTCCTCGTAATCGGACAAAAAGATGTGTCCGCCTGCGGAGGTTACGAAATCCTCAAATGCCTCTTTTACATCCTCATAAGTTACCGGGACATAATTTTCCTCCCAGTAACGGTCAAATGTTTCTCTATCCGGAAATGCTGCTAAAATATCTTCCATACCTGCGCTCCTTTGTGTTTTCTGCTCCATTTATACTATCATACTTTACAATCGTTCCGCAATAATGTATACAGGGTTGGCTCTAAGTGAAATTCCCTGCACATGTTTTCCACTTCCGCCAAATATTTTTTCTTCGCAGAGGACGGTAAGACCGGGCGGCGGACCGCACGGATCAAAATATTTTTCGGTGTGTGTTCAAAGTCAATAAATTCCAGCAGCTGGGTTTTGTATCCGCAGCACTCCAAAAGATTCGCCCGGATCGCATCTGTTGTCAGCGCTGAAAAACGCTCTTTGATAATGCCGTATCTTGTAAGCAGGGAATAATCCTCACTCTGGATCTGCTTATTCACCTCATGCTGACAGCATGGTACGGAAAAAATCATTTTTGCATTCCATGTGATTGCATTGTAGAGTGCAAAATCAGTCGCAGTATCACAGGCATGGAGCGTCACGACCATATCCACGTCAAACGGCGTCTGAAATCCATTGATGTCACCAAGCTCAAAGCGCAGATTGTCATAGCCATATTTTTCCGCCGCCCGGTTGCATTTTTCGATGACATCTTTTTTCAGGTCGAGTCCAAGCATCTGCACTTTCATGTGCCGGATCTCTGTAAAATAATAATACATAATAAAAGTCAGGTAAGACTTTCCGCACCCGAAATCAATGATGTGGATCTCCTCGCCTTTATATTCCCGGATCGCATCATCGATCATCTCGATAAAACGGTTGATCTGGCGGAACTTATCATACATGGACTTTACCACTTTTCCCTCTCCGGTAAAAATACCCATATCCACCAGCGGAGGGATCACCTGTCCCTCATCCAAAATATAATTTTTCTTCCGGTTATGCTCTGTGACTGTGTCTGGTGCTTCTTTTGAAGCTTTCGCCCTGAGTGTCACCGCACCTTTCTTTGAGATCAGAAGACTGTATTCTTTTGTCTCATCCCATGCATTTACCTGCAGGAATGTATCATGTATGGCTTCCATCAAATAGCCCTGCAGATCTTCTACGCCAAAATTATCGTGAAACACCTGTTTCTCTGTATACTTTGCCGCCTGATAGCCATCGCCTTTCTTCTCCACCACGATCTTTTTGTACTGGCAGTCTTTCGCCATCGGCTTACTGATAATTATTTTCATGAGCGGATTTGCTGACAGCTTTTCGATTGCCGCAATCCAGTCCTCATTCGCCTCAAATGTCTTTTCTTCTCCCTCTTCATTTGCGAGAATCACAAGACATTTTTCTTTTTCTCCCGGCTGCCGCTCTTCGCAGCCGTATTCTCCATCAAAAATCTGTTTTAGTTTCCACATGATCTATGCTCCTTACTGGGATTCGGAAATACATTCCTGTTCCAGCTTTATTCCTTTTTGTAACATATAAGTGATGAGTTTTCTCTCTTTGTCCGGCAGTTCCATTTTTTCTAACTGCATCAACCGCTTTTTGTCATTCTCTGTCAATGGTTTCGCATAATCCTCATACTTTTTCAATGTTTCAATGTCCATTTGAAACATTTGAAATGGGATCCCTGTTTTTCTTTTCAAGTGTTCTAAAATATAAAATCCGCCTGCATCCAGATCTCCAAAATGATAATATTGTGCATCCGGCAATTTCTGATAAATCTGCATCAGCAGATTTCGTCTGCTGTGGTTATGATAACCGCCAAGATAGATCACCAGACTGTGTTCCTGTTTAAAACGGTAAAAAGAAGTCAGATTTTCAATTGTGAATACTTTATCAATCGTCTGATCCGGACAGATATCCGGTACATCCTCCTCACTCCCCACCGCAACAGCAATCCCTTCTGGAAAAGCACTGATATCTGCAGCCTGCTTTCCGGCGCTGTAAATCTGTACGTTTCCCTTCATATACACATAGCCCGGTGTTTTATAAATCTGATACTCCGCAAGAATTTCTTCATTTTCAAATCCTGTCAGTTCTTCATTTTCCTCCCGGAATATTTTACAGATTTTTGGGATCAGTGTCTCGAATACTTTGCTGTCATGAAAATGTTCTATGGAAAATTCCCTGATATAACATTCTTTCCTATTCTGCTCTACTTTATCTAAGGTGTCGATCAGTTGTTCTGTTTTCCTGTGATCCATGATATCGAGATATTCTTTTACTGACTGTTCTCTTTCCAGCCGCATTATCATGTGGGACAAAAAGCTTCTTGTTAGCTCACCCTGCGTTTTCTGATAAAACTGCTCCAAAATCTGTTTTGTACGTGCCTCGGCTTCCCTCTTCGGCTTCCTGCCAAGCTTCTCATATGCCTCTTCCACATGATTCTCACAGAGTACAAGCTTCTCGATAATATATCCGGGCTTCTGGTTTTTCCATGCGATCGCGACCAGTCCCTCACGCTCCATCTGTTCTGCGGCTGCGTGAATGGTTTCTATCTCAAGCGAGCTCTCATCGAAATACTTTGGCATCGTCTTCTTATTGAACGGAAATGCAATATGGATCGCTCTCTGGTTTTCTCCTCTGGAAAGCTTACTGTTTTCGTATTTGTCCAGAAGATAATTCAATATCTTATTTTCGACCGGATGCATAACGATACTCCTCCACGAAGCTTACTTTATCGTCTGTCAGTACTAATAATGTCTCCTGCATTTTCGGACCGATATACTGGATTTTATCCGGTGGCGCTGCAATCACGATCTGAAGCGGAAGTCTGTTCATAAACTCAAGAACTGCTCCGATCCTCTCATCATCCATATTGTTAAATGCCTCATCAAACATCACCAGCCCGATCGCCTCTCCACCGATATTATTATTGTATAACTGGACAAATGAGGCTGCTACCGTCACATAGAACGGTGTCTGTGTCTCGCCTCCGCTCTTTTCCTCACAAACCTTAGAGTAAAGAGAATAGCTGCCATCCTCATGGGTGATCTTAATATCATAATCCATATAGGTGCGGTAATCCGTAAATTCATCTAATGCCTTGATCCCATTGTCCTGATCCAGTGCAAGCTTTGAAAATAGTTCATCAATGACTTCCTTATGATTCTCATGAAACAGACCGCTGAAAATGGACTCTCCCTGCACTACATTAAAATCATCCATGATCATATCGTAATATTTTCCATAGCTTTTGCTCGGCAAATATAAAAATTCATATCTTTCATTGCTGAAGGTGATATCTTTCAATGCCTTATTGAGTTCTTTAAACTCTCCCTGTGCCTGCTTCATATTTTCCTGAAGCTTGGATAAAAACTGTTCCCGGAATTCTTCCTCTGCCGATAATTTTGCTTTTCTTACTTTTTCTTCATAATTCAGAAGCTCGGAGTTCACCAGTCTCTCCTGAACTGCCGCATATTCCGGATATGCTTCTAACGTAGCCGGTGCGCCAAAATCAAATGCCGTTTTGTAATCGTACATCGCACTTGTCATTTTCTTATCCGCATTCTCTTTTGTTGTATTATTCGCCTTACGTCTTCGGTCAAAATTCTGCCGGAACTGCTCTAATGTCTTATCACCGGTCTGTTTTTCGTATTCTTTCTTCCAGAGCACGATCTCGTTTTCTGCTTTCTGGGCAATGTCTGTGATCAGTTCATTCTTGTGTATGCACTCATCCTCGCACTCCACAAGCCTGTCTTTTGCATTGCTTATTTTCAGTTCGCAGGCTCCGCTTTCCCTGTCACTTTTGGAAATGTGGCTTTTCAGTTCCTCACACTCTTTCCGCATTTCATCCGCACGGATCTGCTTTTCGATCATGGTCGTATTCTGCTGCAGATTACGGATCTCCGTCTCACATTTTTCAATCTCAAGTCCTGTCCTTTTCAGTTCTGATACAATTGTAATCCTATACTTCACATCTGTATCATCATCCCACTCGAGCCATTGCAGCGTCACTTCCATATGTGTCATACGGTCTTTGCATTCTATTTTCTGCCGGTTTAAATCCTCCTTTTTCTGCAGTGCCTGCTCATACTGGACTTTGAATGCATTCTTGCCGATAAATGGAGTTGTATAGATTTCCGGTCTGATCGCAGATGCGACATGATTCTGATAGCGCATGCAATTTGGTGTGATAGAAACCGGATACTGTTTTAATTCATCCACTCTCTTACACATATGTACCTTACCAAGAACCATATTCACATACCGCTTCGCATAAATACTCTTCGACTCCACAACTGTTGCCAGACTTCCTGCTGGTGCAATGTCATATTCCTCGAGTTTGCCGGAATTGATCAGTCCCACACCGTATGCTTTCTTTTCTCTTCTCAGTTTTTCGTAAATACCAAGGGCAATGTCAAAATGTTCCGGCTCTACCAACACATAAAATCGCTGTGTATTCAGATAGCCCTCCACTGCATTTCTCCATGTCTCATCCGTGATTTCTAACATTTCACACAAAATCCTCAGCTTTGCCGTCCTTCCGATCTTGAGCAATTCCTGCTCCACACGCGACATCAGAAGCTGGACTGCCGAGGGATAGGAAAACCGGTGCTGTTTCAGATTACTGATCCGCTGCTCTGTCTCCTGCAGGTCTGCTGCGATCTCATTCAGCCGGCTTTGGATCTCTAAATTTTTCCTCTGCAGTTTTGTACTCATATGCTTCTTGTAAGCGATCGCCCGGTCAATCAGTTCCTGTGCACTAACAACGTCCTCCGTATCCTTCAGCCGGTGTAGCAGCTCATCATACTGCTTCATGCATTCATCCACATCCGGTATTTCAAGCAGTCTTTTTACTTTCTGTCCTGCTTTTTTTCCGCTCTCTAACAGTCTTTTCTTTTCCTGATATTGTATTTCTTCTTTTTCCTGTAATTCTTTCAGATATTTTTTCTGCTTTTCCAACGTCTGGAAATCTGAGTTGGTGTTCAGTTCCGCTAAAAGCAGTGTGCGGACTTCCTCCTTATTCTCCAGTTCCTTTTTCATGCTGCTGCACTTTGCATTCAGCTGTTCCAGACGGTAACTTTCGCGCCTGATCTCATCCTGCAGAACGCCGATCTGTTCTTTGGTCAGATCCAGATCCGACTGTGCCATAAAATATTCATACATCCGGTCAGATTGTATACAATCCACCACTGCTTTGTGGTGGCATTCGATCTCTGACAGTTTTTCAATTCTGTTTTTCACACCCTCCAGCGTTTTTTCCAGCTCCTGATAGCTTCTTACATTTTCGCGCAGATGATCAATATTGACTTCTTTTTCATCCAGCACATAGGAATAGACAAAATCCTTGATATCATCAATTGGTTTAAATGCCAGTGCCTTTGGAATCAGCTGGAAGAACTTATCCTCGATTCTTCCAAAACGCTGTTTCATCATCTTTTTGCCTTCCGCATTCGTCTTTGCAAATAATTTGATGTTTTTATTGTTAAACGACCTGAATTCTGTGATGGTCCGTGGTCTGTTTCCGATCTTAAACATCTCATCCTCTAACATCACATTGTCCATGAGATAACGCACGACTGTCTCCTGCCCTTCAGTTGCCGAATCGATCACTGCCCCGATGACAAAATACTTTTCCTTGCTCTCCTCATAAAATTCCAATGCGACATGCGCACTGATTTCTCCGGTTCTCTCATAAGGATGATTTTCACGTCCGGTCTTACACCGGATATAACCGGTCAGCTTTCTCTTGCCGTTCTCATGGGCAGCCTTATTAAAATGATTTGTGGAGCAGGTCACAACAAATTGGATTGCATCTAAAAGTGTGGATTTTCCAGCTCCATTTTCGCCGGAAATCAGAGTTGAGTCCCCAAAATCTATCGTAACATCCGAGAAACGATGCCAATTAATCAGTTTCAGTCTGGTCAGCTTCTTCATCTTTTAATTTTCCTTTCCTATAACTGTCAACTTTTTCATAGACACTTTTGATGTCCTCAACCCGCACTGCCATCAGGATGGAATTATAGATCAAAACTCTGGACTCCTCATTTTTCAGATCCGATTCCAGCAGCTCGATCAGCTGATATCTCCGGAAAAGACGAAGCGCATTTCCCATCGTTGTCTTATCGATCATTTTGTCACGGATCTTCAGGCTTAAAAACTTGTCCTGAATATCGCCCAGATTCACAATGACTTCATCACTCACAGACAATTCTCTTTTTTTCTCATCAAACAAAATGCGTAATATCAGCAAAATAACGGACTCATATAATTTTAAATTCTGCCGGTTTGTGTTCAGGGCATTCGTGAGCTGCACCACTCCGTATTCGTCATTCATTTCTAATCTGTAACCAAGCACTCCCAGTAGTTCTTCAAATTTTTCTTTGTACTTTTCTATAAAATAAAAGTCACTTCTTGTTGCCTGATTCTGCCTGCATATGAAACATACATTAATCAGTTTATTACATATTCTGCGGAATTCATCCTGATCCTTCTGCAGCATGCCATTTAATAAATCCATTCTGCTCTCCCTCTGCTATGCGCTGTCAGCGTTTTATGATTGCAAAATCCGGGAAATCAAACTCTCCACTGATTTTATTCGCACCTTCTGCCTTTTCAATCCGATATCGCATCTTTTTTCTGGAACCATACAGTCTGACATAGATCAGCCTGATAAAATCATCCATTGTTTCCATCGGAAGCTCAGACGCATAGATTTTTTCCCTGTCTCCTAATTGTTCTTCTACAAACCGCTCTATCCGTTCCGGGCTTAAAATGCGCTGCATCTTTTCGGTCATCTTCCGAAGCTTTTCCTGCCGGAGTTCCACATCCGGCATTACTTCTGTCAGTTCCTGCGGATGAAACTCTTTCTTTCCCTCGATCGGGCTGTAAAACGATTTCTCATCAATAAAACTGCTTCCAAACAGCCTCACCAGATTGTCCAGATACTCGATCTCATAAATCCCATTCATATCCAGCTGGCTCTGTTCCATCTGCTCTCCAATGTATAAAAGGATTTCTTTCATCTGTCCTCTGACATCTTCCGTCCCTGCCAGCAGAAACTTTGCACGGTTTACCGCCGCCCTCTGGTATTGTGTGTTTTTCCGGTTGATCTCTGCCAGAATATCATCCATATTCCGGAACGCTTCCACAATCTCATGCAATGTCTGATATACCAGTTCTTCTGCCTGCCCGACCGGTATCTCCCGAATCGCTGCCAACTCTTCCGACGTCTTTGCGATATAACGTGAGCTATGCCCATTTGCTTCCAGCCGCTCTATGATCTCCGGCCGGAACTTTGACACATTGTCTGAAGTCAGTAATCTGTGGTAAGCTTTATCTACAATATTCGTAATATAATCATTAAACAGCGCATTCATAATCTCCGCTACGGTCTTATGCTTTGTCAGTTCATCAATGTAATGCTTGATATTCGAATTGAGGTTCTTTAGTCCTGTGATCAGCATATCCGTATTATCCCGGATCTGCTGTAACACAACAGCCGGATGATCCGTATTGGTCCGCACAAGACTGTAAATGGTATAAATATAGCCCTGATATTCCACCTTTCGTCCGTCTGAAATCTCAAGAAGCGTTTTCATGACTTTTACGGCATAATCATAAAAATTGACTCTCTGCACATAACTCTTATCCGTCTCAACCTCAAGCCAGCCGTACTTCTCCAATAAGCGCAGCATCTCATTTGCCTTTTTTCTGGAATCCATGCCATTTATGTCATCTTCCTCAAATTCCGCTGCCTGATTCTGTTCAAAATAAAACTGTAATTCATCCACAAGGATTTCTCTCTCGATCCCAAAGGAAAGCTGTGCACTCATTGCCTGAAACAACCGGCACAGACAGTCCCAATATACAAGTCTGTTCGGCGATGCCAGCGGTGTGAAAAATTCTTTTGGAATAATACCAAATAATGGATTGGTCTGCTGTGCCTGTGCGTCATCCATATCTGAAACTCCTGTCCTTCCAATTATAAAAAAGGCGTCTTTGAACTTCTTATCCGTCCAAGACGCCTAAAATAATTCTTTTATATCATAGCAATACATACTCCAATTGTTGCAATCGCCAGAACAGCCAGTATACATATGTATAACCATAAAAACTTTTTATTCTTTGCTTTATTTACAAAAATTAATATCAATCCAAGCATTACAACAATACAAAGTGTCATTGATAAATTCATAACCAAAACATAAGCCATACTTATCTTTGCATTTGTAAATGCCTGATAATTAATAGAAATCATTGCAAATATTGCAACTAATACTCCCATCAAAGTAAGCACATTGGCATATATCTTTTGAGATAAATCCTCTATACTTTCTTTTGCATGCTGTATTTCCCGTTTCGTCTGTTTCTCGTACTCTTCCTTGTAATTACCCAATCCTTTGTAACTGACTTCATTCTGATAAGATGCTCCAACCTGTGCACTATATGGCATAGCCGGCACTTGTGTCAATTGCTCAAACATAATTTGTGCAATTTTCATATCATGTGTTAAAACCAATAAATTTTCAGAAATATTCGTAACACGCAAAAAAACGTATGTCACATGTCCAGGCTGATAATGGGGACCATCTACTACCAGACCCTGACGCATTCTTGAATTCTTTTCAGCTATTCTTCCAACAATATTCTCCGGAATACTTATTTTTTCCTGCGTCTTTACAAATACTGTCTCACCCGGTTTTAAATCGTACTCACGATGTTCTTTTCCTTCTTCATCACACATGACATCCATCGTTAAATCATAACTGATTCCATTTAAATTTTTTTCTTTAAAGCCTGAAACAATCAACTGCTGACTGTCTACATACTGTTTTATATCCTTATCTACTAAAATCATGTGTCTCGCCCCTTTTTATGTCCCAATTATAGCACTGTGAAATTAAAGATACAATATGCTTTTTTCAAACAATTCCTTCGAATCGCAGCCTTTGCTGTGACGATCAGTCCACGATCAACACGGTCTTTCCTTCAAAATCTGCATCATATATGAAAGCCTTTAGATTTATTATAATCTATGGGCTTTGTGATCGGCAATTTATCTTGTTCTATTCATTACAGATTATACGATCAGCTTTTATTTTAATCGTAATCTGATAACAGCATTCATCCTTTTTTGTGAGCAAAAATACTTGAAGTTTATAGAGTTTTCCCGCAATTTTAATCATTTGTTCTGCGAAATCATATAAACGCGGAATTTCTTTTTCATAAGGTTTTAAATTATTTTGCAATTTCAGGAAAAGTAACTTTGGAATATCTTGCTGCTCACCTGAAAGAATTTCTTCCAGTCTCTTTGCCACATTTTTGAATTTTTCGGCTTCAAAGCTCTTTGTTATAATTCCAAATGTTTCCTCTTCTATATATCCTTCATTCTCATAATACAATAAAAAACTATTTTTATGTAAACGTTCCATCTGAATTTGCTCAATAAAATCACGAACTTCTTTTATTGCAGTCAACACTGCGTTTTCTTTTCGCAAATCATCACTAAAAGCAGAAATATCACTTTTTACATCAAAAATAAATGATTGTATCTTCTTATTACTGTCATCGAACACACAAGATAAAACATCTGCTGTTTTACATCCATTTTTGTCTATCTCAGGTCGGCGATATTCGTTTGCGTAAATTGCATATTGTTGTTCTTCCAGGCAATAATCTATATTCACAATTTCCTGTGACTTCTCATGCTGTTCTTTAAATACAACCCGTGCTGATTTATTTATCTTATACAACACATTCTTATCGACTGATTTTGTCTCATCATACACACGTGTATGTACCTTTATCATTTACTATATTCTCCTATTTTTACCGCCTCATCATACAACTGCATTGCAGATTCTGTAAAAAGATCGAACTGATACCCCATCTTCTTATCCGGTTTAATCTCATTTACTACACTTTTTCCGTTTTCTAAATTTCTGAACTCAAACACAAATAAGTTCGTTGTGTCTATTAAATCCGCCTTTTCCAAATTAAACTTTTTCAATATGTCTTCCCCATTTGCTTTCACTCTCTCAGACAAAATATATAAATTATTTAACTTGGAAACAAAGGTATCACTATGCGTACTTATCATAAGCTGCATTCCCTTATTATTTAATCTATTAAAAAATCGGACAAGTTCTAACTGTTTTTGAGGATGCAAACTAGCTTCCACTTCATCAATAATCAGCCGCTTGAAATAATGTTTAGATGTGATTGCCAATATAATCGGAGCAACTTCATTAATCATAGATGATGCCAAATACATCGGTATTCTGCTATCCTTTTGTGCCTTTGCAGTATAAGATAATATCCCATGCTTTTCTGCATTGATATGTCCCTCGATTACATGTTCTTCAAAAAACTGCAATTCTTCTTTATACTGCTCTTTCTTATCCTCATCCTCTAAATACATCAATAGAAATCGTAAAAATTCATAAACCGGCTTCGTCAAATCAGACTGTTTTTCTGTCTGTTCAACCTTTCCTTCCCTGCCAAAACTTAATAACATATCTCTATCTGTTCTGTTAGCAAAAAAATCTTTATACAATAACATGATTCCTGTTCTTGATGCCGGTAAAAAAAGACTTCCACAGTCTATCAAATCTGCCATCATCCCTGTAAAAGCGTCTGGAATATGCTGTGAAAGGGATAAATGCATTGTTATTAAATCATCCATTTTTTTATACTGCTTCCCACGATACAGTATACTAATTTGCCCCTTTTCTACATCTTTCTGAATAATTTTGCTAAAAACATTAAACGGTGCTTTTTGCAAAATCGCTTCCATATCTGAAGTTCTATTTTCTTCGGCAACAGACAAAATTTCAAACGTATATGTCTCATTTTCTTCCAATGCGATTTGCATATATATTTTTTCAATTGGAATCTCTTTTCCAAAAATCTCTTTTATAATTTCTGTTTTTCTTTTATGAAGATTTGCATTTATTCCCCTATTAAGGATATCTATGTTACTTGCAGTAAGACAGCATTTAAAATATCCCTCCTGTCCATCTTTCAATAGTTGATTCACAGTTTCCTCATCAATCAAACTGGCTAACTTTGTATATATCCCCTGTACCAACTGCATTAAAAACGTTTTTCCACTATTATTAGGTCCCACCAAAACCGTATAACTGTTAATACAAATTCTTGCGTGTTCAATCTTTGCAAAGTTCTCAACTTCAAGCCAAATTTGCATATTCTTACCTCTCAACCAATCTAATCTCTAACTCCATATCCAACGCTGCTGCCAACTTGACCAACACTTCAATTGTCGGTGCATTCTTTCCGCTCTCAATCCGGGCAACATTCGTACGCTTTATTCCTGTACGATCTGCAATTTCCTGCTGGGTTATTCCTCTTTCTTTTCTCAAATTTATATAAGATGTAAGTATCTGATTTTTTACCCGTTCCTTCTGTCTCTCTACCAATACTTCAAAATCATCTTCTCTTACTGTAAAATCCATTCTTATCCCTCTAAAGTATGTATCATTGTTGATACAACGATATCATATACTTATTTTGTTGTCAATTACATATGAGTAATCTGTCCTGTAGATCATTATCTTTACATACTCTTCTGTTTTATCCCGCATGACAACAAGCCCCTGCTCCAATTGATCAAAAGCCAGTTTCTTTGTAATAAACCGTTCTGGTGCAATTTTTCCCTCTTGAAGTGCATTTAATACATAATGCCAGTCATCTCCACTATCATGCGTAAAAGAAGAATTCCAGCTTCCTTTTACTGTCAATTGATTACGCAGAATTTTCCAGTAAATATTTTTTTCAAATAGAATATCTGATGCCGGGTTTCCGATTAACTGTACAACACCTCCTGGTGCAGTATTTAAGATAGCCTGATTGATCGTCTCTGTTTTGCCGACACATTCAAAAAACACATTCACACCATATGCATTTGTCTGCTTTGCAAGCCATTCTTCTATCTTTTGTGTCCGGCTGTCACAATAATGATCTGCTGAAATTCCAAGTGCTAAAATCTGCTGTTTTTGAAACTCTTTGTTTCCAATAACTAAAATATTTTTAACACCTGCCTGTACCAGAAACATACACAACAACAGCCCAATTGTTCCAAGACCAATAACTGCGACTGTCTGATCACTTTGCACATCTGCCTCACGCATTGCATGAACAGCTACTGCCATCGGCTCCATCATTGCCGCTTGCTCAAATGATACACTTTCCGGCAATTCAATCAAATTCCAAACCGGAACTGCAACGTATTCTGCAAAACCTCCATCCGATCTCGAACCAAGATAACTGTAATGTCTGCACATTTCGAATCTTTTGCTTTTGCAGGGAATACATTTGCGACACGGAATCAGCGGAAATACTCCTACACGTTTCCCACTCCATTTATCATCAACCTTCTGACCTACCATTTCCACAACGCCAGAAAACTCATGTCCCGGAATCAACGGAAAAGAATAAGTTCCCGTCTTATAAATCCTTGGAATATCAGAACCGCAGACACCTGCCGCCTGCACATTTACCAATACCTCATTATCTTTCACTTCCGGGATATCCACTTCTTCATATCTTAAATCATTTACTCCATGCAATGCATAAGCCTTCATCTTTACTTCTCCATCTCCTCACGAAAACGTTTTAAGTCTTCCTGCGTCGTTACTTTATAATTTCTTTCATCCCCCGGTATTGTCACAATATCCATCCCCGCTAAAATTGCTGGTTCTGTAGAACCGTTAATCTGTAAAATCTGTTCAGGAAGAAGTGTCCGATTCGCTTCTAAATATTTTCCAAACCGGAAAGCTTCCGGTGCCTGTCCTGCCAAGACTTTACTGCGTTTTAAAAGTTTATCCACATGCATACCATCATCACTATAATAAACTGTATCTTTCATTGACAACACCGGAAGCACCCCATCATGTCCCTCAGCTGCGCAAATACACTCCTGTAAAAGTTTTTTTGTCAGACATGGGCGTGCCGCATCATGAATAATAACCAGATCGTCCGGTTTTGTCTCGCTTTGCATTTCCTGCAATCCGCTATAAATTGAAAGCTGCCTGTTCTCCCCCGGTCTTGCAAAACCTCTGAATTTTTCTTTATTCTGTTGAATTTTCACCTGTTTTTCTATAAATTCCTGCCAAAAGGCATCCGCCACAATCCACACAGCATCCACTTTTTCGTTGTTAAAAAAAGTGTCCATGCCATATGCGATAATCGGTCTTCCTTTAATTTCTATGTATTGTTTTGGAATATCAGCGCCAAGCCTTGTTCCTGTTCCACCTGCTAAAATAAGTGCTATATTCATTTAGAATTTCAACTCCCGGATATCTTTTAAAATCTCAGAATAGGATTTTTCCTTTCCAAACAACAATGTTGTTCCAAGCACAAAACCTTTGACTCCCATCGGCGCAAATGTCTGAATCTTATCCGCTCCACAGGCACCATCCCAGTATACCTCAAAATTCATATCTTCCCGCATTTCCAGCAGCCGCTTTATCTTCTTTCCTACATACGGAAGATACATCTGTCCGGCATTCCCCGGATTTACTGACATTACAAGCACTTTGTCCACTATCTGAAGCATTTCCATAACCGTTTCTATGCTTGTCCCAGGATTTATCGCAATTCCCGGCTCCATACCGGCATTAATAATCTTCTGTAACGTTGTAGACGGGTGATATTCTGCTTCCGGGTGAATGTAAACGGTATCCCCCTTCCGTAAATGCGTTAAAAATAATCCAATATTATTGTTCGGATGCTCTATCATCAAATGCACATCTAACGGTTTTTCTGTCGCTGATGCAATATAAGCCATATCATTCAATGACATCGCATAATTTTGAACAAATCTTCCATCCATAATATCAATATGAAAAGAATCAATTCCTGCTGTTTCTAAATCTTTTACCTCTTTTTGTAAATTTCCGTAATTTGCACACATCATTGATGCGGTTAGTTCTATATTCATACATTCCTCCAAGAAAAGCCTTTAGACTTATTATAATCTAAAGGCTTTGTGATTAGCAAAAAAATATAAACTTTTTTCTTACTCCGCCTGCTCCAACATTTTATTAATATTAAACGGAGGAAGCACAACACCCTCCATCTCTGGCTGTGCTGTCAATAATGTCAATTCACTTCTCAAATACGGCATCAAAATTGCTACTGCATTTCTATTTATCAAATCCTGTATGAATTTATCTTCCAAATTTTCTGTCGTATCAATCGTAAAATATCCTGACAAACTTATAGAAAGATTATATTCTTCCTGCTTATTACCATTTAAAACCAATGTAACTTTGTAGATTTTCTCTTCATTGGTTCCAATTTGGACTTGTAAATCAAACTTCAATTCTTTTTCATTTTTAAATCCAATTCTTTCAAATTCAATCTTATCAAATACCATTCTTTGCAAAATCAATGCACTATTAATATTCGCCATATGTTCTCCTTTATGCTGCATATACTAAATTGTCTATTGCTTCATCTAATTTCACGCTTATTGTTTCATTCATATTATCAATTTTTATTGTATTTAGAAGATTTTTTTGTCTATATTGGAAATCATTGGTTACTGTTAACTTATCATTATCTAATAATCCAGATATATTTAATGTATTTACTATTTCACTTCGTATCGTAACTTCTTCTGCAAACCTGACTTGTAAGGTTTCATTTTCAATTGGCAGTTCTTCCTTATATATTACTTCACTTTTCTCCAAAATATTTGTATAACTATCTGGCTCATAACTCATATGATTTTTTATAGAAAGAAAATATTGTATTTCTTCGTCAAACTCTCCTGGCTCTGCCCACATATAAGAGTCCTTTTTCGGCAAATAAATACTGTCCTTTTCCCAATCATCATTATAATATTCAGTTACATATTCCCCATTTATATTTACAACGGACATTCGTTTACTGCAATATTCTGTTAATAACTGTCTTATTGTTATCTCATCCCTTAATACACTAACAATATTGACCGGTTCGGTTTTTCCCAATAACCATCTATGTGCCTGTTCATTATACTGACAGCAAACACCAATAAAAATCTCACCATATTCATTTTTACATGAAAATATAATTGGATAATGTGCCTCAAAAAGTATTTTATCGTAATATAATTTTCCGTACCTATCCGTATTTATAAATTCCTTCATTTTCCCCCATCTCTTTCCTGAATGTAGTCCTCAAGATACTTGTCAAAATCATCTATTATTTGGAACTCCATATATGGCGTTGCCTCTTTGTATAACCACCAATCAACATGTGACGATTTACACTTTTTTCGTTCTTTTGTTCTTTGCACCAAACCATATATAGGATTCGTTTCTCCCATTGCAATTCTACAAGGTTCTTTTATATCATACATAACACCTGCAAATCGCTTTACATGAGTCGGTTTCTCATATGTAGATAAAGAATATTGTCCTGGATCCTTTTCATCCGCTCCATCATCTACCACAAATCCATTTTCCTCAAATGTAGATAAAAATGATTTTCTATCACACTTTCCAGTTTTACATGCCCGATACACTTTTATACTCTCCGCTCTCGCCCCTTCCGGCAGTTCAAATCTATCAAAGTAATCTGGAAATATTGCCTCTAGTTTCATTTGTTCCTTTTTATCCAAATTGTTCATCCCTCTACACAACTAAAAGATATCTTATTATCTCACAAGTGACTTGCTCCTGTCCATCCACTATTTCTAGTGATAAGTTTTCTATCGTCCACTATATAATCTTAAAATTTTTTCATATATTTTAGTATATCATGTTTTCACTACTGTTAGTATATATTTTTTGTCTAACTTTTCGACAGTTTATTTTTTATAACACATCCGTAATTTTTGTCATTCGATTAAAAAATGGATCTTCTACATTCAATTTCAAAAAACGTTCATCTAAGATTTTCACTCCATGAATCATCTTTAAAAAAGCTTCATCAATTACTTTATCCTCTAACCGTACTTCATTTGGACATAATTTTAAATATGTCTTAAAATAATCTAAAATTCCTTGCTGTGCCTCCATAAAACAATCAATGTCTTGCTTTTTTCTCGTTTCAATAGCATAAACCGGCTTACCTTTCTTATCAAATTCTAAAACGGAAGCTTCTGGTGCCGTAAGCATTGTTTCTAATACATAATAATCATCAAAAATAGTACTTTTCTCTCTTTCCTGATTTGAATAGAACGCAACTATATCCACCGGTTTGTCACGCATTTGTTCTTCTTCCAATTGCAAAAAATAAAAACCTTTCATATGGTTCGACACAAGTTTTCTGAGAAACATCTGTGTTGTTCCTTTTGCCACAAAATCAAAAAAAGCAATTATATCTGTTTTCTTCTCAGGCTCTAGTGTACGAAGATATTTTTTATAATTTTCTCTCATTTTTCGGGAGGCTTCTAATATTAAACCTGAATATTGCAAAATATCTTCCTCTGCATTTGTGTCAAACTCTGCGCTGTTTATCTGAATTCCAAAACGGTCTGCCATTTGCTCCTGCAGACTCCCACTAAACTTCATATCTGTAACATATCTGATATCATCCTCATTTTCCATACCTGCACGCACTGCTGCTGTTCGTGATGTCAGAAAATACTTTGTGATCGAATTTTCTACAAGTAAATCATACATTTTTTTTATCAGATACCCATCCCGTGCTCCAAACCAAATATTTCTTATATTTTCTTCCTTCATTTGATGTGCAAACCATAAAACGAAATCCGTAATAACAGGTGCAAAAAACAGATATCCCAAATCATATGCCTTTTTTACACTTATTTTAGACGCTTCAGTCTCAAACTGAAAAGGACTGTTAAACAGCTTTGCTGTAAACATTCCTATTTTTATTCGATTGCAGATTTTATCCGCACTTTGCCACAACCCTAAATACCCTGCCTTATCCAGTAAATCAATGCCACTATATAACTGGCAGCATTCTATTCTATTTGTTCGTGCACATTCTATATCTGCAACTATATCGTCTCCTATATGAATCCAACTGTCTATTTCCAACTTTTCACGTACTTTTTCAAACAACTTCTGTGTTTTTGCGGTTCCATATTCACATGATGCAAAAATATCTGCATAAAAAAATATATTGCATTTGTCTAAAACCAGTTTGATCTGATTTTTTGTATAATATGTATCCGACACAATATAAATATTTTTCCCTGATTTCTGTACCTGTTCCATAAATTCACATACTTCTTTTCTTGGAACAAGAAGTTCATAATCTATTTTCCACTCTAACTCTGCAAGCTGTTTTTCATGAACATTCGGTATCTGATAATGCTTAATCATATAGTCATAAATCTCTTCCAACATAACCTGATCTTCTTTTGCAAGAAATTTTTCACTTTCCAATCTTTTGCCACAAAAGTCATTTATAAATATTCCCTGCTGTTTCAACCTCAAGTCTACGAGTTCAAACACATCTGTTGAAAAAAGTACCTGTCTCATAATTAATGTATCGAACAAATCTATACTTATCACAGAATATGGTTCTATTTTCTGCCATAATTGTTTTTTAGTTATGCCATTTACATTTTGAAAATGATAAACAATTTGTTTTGGATTACATAAATCATTTCCTCTGATATCCAACAGTTCGATTTGATGTTCGCTGCATGTTTTCCCAATTCTTTGTGCAATTGCCTTACAGGAACCTGGCCTTGCCACAACAAGAATTAGTTCTACCCCCTCCTGTATTGCTTTTTCAATGGAAATTATCGGCAATCCATACAATTCTCCATCTTCTTTATATCCGTCTAAAAGCCCTATGATTGATATTTCCTTTGATATTTGATCCAATACCTTTTTTGTCACGTTGCTTAAACCATATATTGCGATTTTCTTATATTTTTGAAACAAATCCGATATATCAAACATTCTTTATCTTTACCTTTCATTCCCATTTATCACTTCGTTTACCAAACTTATTAGATTTTTCTCAAAAGTACACATTGAAAACTGTTCCTTATATATTTTCCTTGCTTCTTTTCCTATGTCACGTAATATTTTTCTATTCTGTATACACCATGCAATTTTTTCTGAAAGCTGTTCTATATTTTCACTTTCAAAAGTAAGCCCATTTCTACCATCACATATATACTCCGCCGTCCCGGTCACATCAGAAACCAGACACATCACTTCATGCATCATCGCCTCCGCCGCAACAGTAGGCATTGGATCTTCCCTGGATGGACAAATCAAAACATCTGCTATATCTAGTATATGATTGATTTGCTCTCTTCCAACCATCCCCTTCATAGTAATTTCAGGAATATCCTTTATTTCTGCTTTTAAACACTGTGCCAACATCGAACTATCTTGTCCAACCAGCCAAAATTCTGTCTGATTTCTTAATACGCTTGGCAAGTTTCTTATCGCTTTTACAAGCAAATCCTGCCCTTTTCTTTGCTCTACATATCCAATTGTCACGAAGATAATTTTATCCTTTTCCTGACAAACTTTCCTTCTACAATAGCTATCTTCTGTTCCATACAACAATCTTCCAACTGGCACTTCCGGTGCAACCATGTGAAATGCACTCTCTGGAACAGCTCCCACTGAAACTACATGTAAATTATTCCAGTCGATTTCACCCATTATCTGCTTATTGATTCCATTATAAAAAAAGGCTGAATCATGCAGCCACCAGATAACCGGTATTTTTTTTTTTCGTTCTGATAAAAATACAAAGAAATTAATCGTATTACAGAAAACAAGTGAAAACTTTTCCAGCCATTCCACCTCGCTCATTTTTTTTATCTGTAAATTTACATCTACAATAACCGATATCTCATGCTGCATCAGTTTTTCTCTCAATGGTCCATCTAACATAGAAGCATACACGACTTCATAACCGTGTTTTTTCAAAATTATTGCTGCATGAAATAATGCAATTGCCGGTCCTCCCAGTGTCAAATCCTGAGATAGCAATAATATTTTTGTGAATCTTGTCTTATCTGCTTCTGCAATAGTTTTCGCCTGATCATAATACTGTACTGGATAATAATGTATTTTCTTCTGAAACAAACGGTTCAAATCATAAAAATGATATATTTTTTTCTCTGCCACTCCAAACCCCAACAATTGTTGTTTCATTTCTTTTACGTAAAAGCTAAGAATCACAATAACATCATATTTTCTCTGTATACCAATTTCCGGTGCCAGAACTTCAATTCCATCTATAAAAGTATTCTGCTTTGCAGGTGAATTATCAATCAATGCGACAATATCTTTTTTATCAAACCATTTTTTATATCTCTCGTAATAATCACCGGTACCAAAAATAATATATTGCATGTCTATCTCTTTTCCTTACATACATTATTCTGCATATAAAACAACTTCATTTGCCAACAAACTGTAGTGCCTTAAATAAAATTTATAATCATCATGAAATTCCAACAAAAGTTTTGGTATTTCAATGATATGATCCGGATGATGATATACAGAAATTGCCAATCTTGGTTTCTGTTCCTTTATAATTTTCTCTGCTCCTTTTAATGCGTCATATTCTGCTCCCTCGATATCCATCTTAATAAATGTGACTCTTTCATTCTCCAGTATCTCATCCAGTTTTACCACATTAACCTGTTGAACACGATTATCTGATATATCTCCATCTTCTATAATTTTTGCATTTTCATATCCATTCGCCATAAAAGAAACCGTACCTGCTTTATCTGATATTCCGTATGGATATAATTCGCACTTTGCCAAAGAATGTAATATATTCTGACATTTTAAATAAGAGGCTGCATCCGGTTCAAAACTCCAGATTTTATCATAACTTTTTCCACCCTCAGCACACCATCCTGCAAATCGAAATGCTGTACTTCCATCATAACATCCACAATCTACAAATGTCTCATGATCATGCGGAATGAAAACATCAAAATATTGTGATGCATTATTTCTCCAGTCCTTGATATATATAATATCATCTTCCTCTACTCCGCTTTTTATAAGCTGGCTATAAATATCTTTCACATAATCTATTCTTGAAACAGCAATAATAAATTTGGAATCCTTCAATCCATATTGTTCTTTATACTTCTCCAGTGAATAAATTGGTAATTTTGTCTGAGGTTCTATTTCTTTATTTTGAAAATTATCAATAAAACAAAAAAATGGTACATCATTCAGATTTCTAACCAAATCTGTACCATTTGCCCCTGCTCCAAATACAACTAATTTTTTATGTTTCTCAGTGTATAATTTTTCTGCAAACATTATAATATCTGCACTGAGATTTCGTGCTTTTAGTGAAAGGTTTTGCCTATAACTATTATCCCCGGTTATCAGATAATTGTTTCGACTCATAAATATATCTCTCGAAATATTATCTTGTAAACGCTCATAAATTTGATGTGCAGCTTCAAATGATATACTCATAACTCCAATTCCTTTTCCTTATAATCAGGATAACACCACCATATATACTCTCTTATATATTGCGCAATATCCATATTTTCTGTACCTTTTATCGCATTACTATCTGTCCGTATGCTGTCTTCTTCCCATCTCATTCCAAGCACCTTCCTAATCCATGGATAGATAGGTACCTCATGATAATCCAGCTGTCCCTTACACTCTATTTCTTCTTGTATTCCTAATATTTTTAAGATTTCTTCGCTTATTTTCTTTAAAATTATATTAGTAGGATGTCCCTTATCATAAAATAGCTTTTTTTCTTTGTAATGCTGCAAAATAAAATCAGAAATTTTAATGTCCCATTCTTTTTCTCTTATTTTTATTTTATGAATGTATTCTTCAAAATTTGATTTTATATATTCTTCTGAAATTATGTAATCCCTATTTACATATTGGCATATTTCATTAATGCTTTTATTCTCCAGTACACATTGTTCAATTACTTCATCACGTAAAGGGAACATTCCATTTTCATATGCACCATTTAACAGTCCTATATTTCGTTTGTTTTCCTGTTTTGCATGTGGGAAAAAACCTGCTCCTAACCCATACAAATGAGGCATCACAATCTCAAATACAGTCGATGACATATATTTTTTTATATACTCATCCGAAACCTTATAACCAAATGCATTTGATATTTGAATATCTTCATGAATCCATATATCTATTTCTGGCAATATTTCCTCATTCACATACTTTCCAGTACAAATTCTGTCAGTTGGATATACTGCATACTCTTTCTGAAATGTAACAGAAGATTTAAGAAATGACTCTACAATATCCATATGACAATTTCCATGCAAAAAAACCATTTTTTTATCTAACCATTCATAATAAATATAATTTTCAAATTCCTTATATTCATGAAGCCGCTCTCTTATTGCTGAATATGTCTCAAATGCGCATGCTACTATAATATATTTACCATCTAATACCTCAGATGTCGGCTGATATACCTGATAATTCTTAAATTTCCCTATACCTTCCCGTCCATCTATTAAATATTCAACTTTAATATGTTCCATCTCAAGAAAATAAATACATTTCACCGCATTTATTCCTGTGCCATATACAATAACATTCCTTTTTCTAAGCGCTTCTAATGTGACCATTCTACTCCAATCATATCATTATTAAAATAAGCTATCAAAATTAACGCGTTCAAATTCTTCCAGTTTTCCACCTCTTGTTGCATTGCAAATTTTTATTTCATGTTCCTTGCAGTATTTATTTGCCGCCTGATACGCGAGCAATGTTCTTTCTGGATAAACTGTATTTAACCTAATTCTATTCTGTGGTGTATCACACCCTTCGAAATGATTTTGTGGATCATACACATTCTTCGTGTAATTAAAATCAACACCTAATAAATATATTTCAGCGAATCCCATATATACTGCCAATTGTATACATAAATAAGTTACTGTAGCTCCATGACTAATTCCACTTTCTATACACTCTGAAAAATAAGGCATTTTTTCTATAAAACCTCTTAATAAAATTTTATACGGTATAGAGTCTTCTCTGGCATGATTGTTCCAATAGCTTTTAGGTTCGTTAGCAACAAATTTGTGTTGTAACTTTAAATCTGCAATCTCCTTCGACATATCTTCAATCATTTCTGTATCACCGACCATATAATAATCTGGACGCCACTGTGTTCTGTCAAATATATTGAAAATGCGATTCATGCTAATACAAATATCACCATTCTGATGCAATTTGTCCAAATCTTCTACCCTCAGGCTTGGTCCGGTAGCAACAATAAAGCACCTTTTTCCACTATGGACGTTTTTAAATTTCAACAACTCTTTTCTTGTTGGAAGCATATTCTCCATAACGAAATCTTCTGCCATAACATATTTTACCTGTCCAACAGATTGCTTATCTTCATTCGATATAATAATCTCATCTGACTCAGTTATCACTTTCTCTATTGCAGAAAATCTGATGTTCTCTTTCAACAATTGCTCTAAATCTGGATATATCCCATTCTGCAACGCTATATTGACTACGGTACCTGTTTCCCGCATTTTTTCATATAAATAAATAGAAAAAAGATTTGTTTCTAAAAAGCCATACTTCTTCTGTTTATCATAAGATAATACGACACTAAATTCATCTCTTTCGTCACAGGGTAAATTCATGGGTAAATCATCTAATTTAAAAAATCTATAAAAATGCTCACTTTCCAAATAAACCTGTATTTCTTCGCTCCCCTCTAATGAAGATATTATTACAATATAATCCTTATATATTTTCTGTGCTGTTTCCCAGGAAATAATTTTCTTTCCACAAAAATTCTGTCCAATTCTGTCTGAATTGCCATCAATAAAAGCCAGTACCTTTTCTTCTCCAAGAAACTGAATTGCCCATTTTCCACGCCTTCCAGCTCCCCAAATAATATATTTCATCCTTATTGCTCCTGTTCATAAATCGAATGTGTAATAAACCGAATATCAATTTGTTCTCCATATATCCGCAACATATCTGATATACCTTGATTCATCTCATCAACAATCGTGGATTTTGTAAGTAACATTTTTGAAAATGGTGCATAATTTTCCTCTGCATTATGAGAATAACCATCAAAACCAGCAAGATAAACTTCCTTTTTCCCTAACGCTATCATCAGCTTTACCGCCATTAATCCGGCATTGTCCTGTACACTCTGTATAGATGCTAAAAGTTTTTCATACTGAACCGTAGCAAAAGCTTGACTTTCTTTGATATTTGAGGTTACAATGCACCGTTTATAACATTCTCCGTTTAATTCCCTATACCTGATTAAATTGCTGACAAAAACATATTCTACACCCTGATATGCAAAATTGATACTGATTGGTATAATGTTGCTTTCTTTCATAAAAGATTGCAATCGCTCTTTATCCTTTTCAATTGATTTTCCAGGTGCGATTAATAACACCTTTTTTCCATTAAGTGCATTTGCTAATTTTTCCATATCCCTTTGAGGTGTCTGCTGTCTTTCCATGTATTCCAAATATATTTTTTCTATATATTTTCTGTCAAATTCACACTTTTTTTCTTCATCTACTGCTGCTAAAATTTCATCCATCGCCTCGTAAGTAAGTGTATTCTTATCTTCCAGATACGACGCATAATTCGGATGTAATTCATGTGCCGCTGACAGATATTTTGATAATGAATATCCCCAATTATTTCTTTTATAAAAATCATTCAATACTTCATCTATAATTTGTAGCAATGGTTTTATTATATATTTTTCCTCTGTATATTCATTAAGATAGTCTGCAAACAACTCCGTGTTGAGATTTCCTGCTCCTCTTCCCATTCCATATACAGATGTATCAATAATTATATTCCGGGTTGTCTGTGCCTCTATCAGACTCTGTGCGTTCGAATAAGCCAGCTGTAAATTATTATGTGAATGAAAACCTACCCAGATATCTTCTGACAGATTGTGTTCCACCATATAAAACAAACGCAGCAGATTTTTTCTTTTCATCATGCCAAAACTGTCTACAATATAAAATGCATATGGTTTTATTTCATTTACCCTCTGTATTAATTGAATAAATTCTGTGTCAGAATAGCTTAAAGAAATCATTGGCTGAACAAACACCATATAACCTTTTTCTTTTAATTTGCGGCAATACTCTGTCGCTTTATCAGCATCTTTCTTATGAAATGCCACCCGTATTCCCTGTATGCCTTTTCCCTGATAAACCGGAATCTTTTCTAAAGAAAACTCACCATAATTTATCATAATAACATACATATTTTTGTTTGTTTCTAATACAAAATTATTTACTTCCTCTAAAGAACTGAATTGTGTTGAATCTTTATCCGGTAAAACTTTATCTGTGAGATATCCGCATTCTAAAATATTAATATTTGCCTCTATTAAACCCTTAAATATTTTTCGTTTATTCTCGCAGCCAAACTTCCACTGGTTACAATATCCGCCATCCCGCAGAGTACAATCCAAAATATGGACTTTTTTCATCTTGTTACCCTCTATTTATCTAAAAACATATAATTATAAATGGCATCTGCTATTTCAAAATCCTCCGCCTCGTCAATATCAACACTCTCTATCTCACTGACCTCCACCATATATGGGTGATTTCCAATCCGTCTTTTCAGTTTCGTAATCACATCTGAATGATAAATATAAAATCCACTTGTTTCCTCATAAAGTATAGGTAAATCCTGTGTTCTTGGTATTGCATCCAGCTTATAATTAAACGGTTGTCCATCCTTCCACAGAAAATCCTGAAGTTTTTTTACTGCAAATGCAGAATCATATCCATTTTCTTTAACAGCCTGTATTCCCTTTTCAATGCTTTCTGCACTGATAAATGGTGCCGTTGTATGTGTCATAACATAAATATCGGCTGGAACCTCTCCTGCAAAACATTCTAATACTTCATTCATTTTCGTCGTATCCTGATCTAAAGATTCCGGACGCTGCAAATATTTTATTCCTTCCGGAAGATACTCCTTTATATCCGGATTGCTGCAATAGACATAAACCTCACTGATTTCTTTTATTTTTAATAATGTTGAAAGAATATAATAACACAGTGGTTTTCCATTATGAAAAGGTTTTGTGTTTTTCTGTGGTAACCTTCGGTTATTTAATTTCATGGGAACTATTGCAACTATTTTCATAATGATTCCTTTCCCTGATAATTTTTCTCTCAGTTTTGTAACAAAAATACTCTCTTTCTTTCATCTGATTCTATCTGTTGTAAAATATCCTTCTGATACTTTTCAGAAACCGCAATAATGATATATCCCTGTTTTTTTTCTGCATGATATACCTCAACAGGAATTTCAAACAGATTGGAAGGATTATTTTCTTTCCTTGTTACATAGAAACGTTCGATTTTTATATCATTTTTATCTAACAATAAAAATATTTTTTTTGCAAAATATCCCGCTCCATATATTGATATATCCACTTTTCCTTTTAATGCAGATAAATCTTCCTTACTGATATACATATTTATTTCTTTTTTTTCTAAAAAATGAAATTGCGATATTTGATTAATTATAAATTCATCCGTTTGCGTATTTTCGCAAGATAAATACTGAACATATCTTTCTTCTATCATACTTTCAATCATACGAAAGTACTGATTTATATACCATTCATCTTTTTGACTCCACGAATTTTCCTGCTTATAACTTTTCCAAACACATTGCATATCTATGTATCCACTGATAAGCCCTTTTAGTAATTTTTTATAATCTGGAGAATGCAATATGGAATCTCTTCTTTGTCTATAATAATACACTGTATCATGTAAATAGCATACTTTATGTGCATTTAATAATGCATTAAAAGTAAACGGTATATCTTCATGCTGTCCATCTTCATTAAATGCTATTCTCTGACTGTTTAAATACTCTTTTTTATAAATTCCTCCACAAGCCGTTCCTGACATTTCTTTATTTGCAATCAACTGGCAAAGTATCTCTATTCCTCTTTGTGGAATATATGCATATTTTCGTATTCTTTGTCTGCCATTAAAACCCGATTCATTTCCTGCATCTAAAAACATTAACATATCAAATAATAATATATCTGCGTTTTCCTCTTCTGCATACAAAATAACTTTATCTAAAATATTTTTTTCAATATAATCATCGGCATCTAAAAACATAACATACTTGCCTAATGCATATTGTATTCCCCTATTTCTTGTAGCTCCAAGACCTATATTTTTTTCGTTTTCATATATTTCTACAAAATTATATTTCTGAGCAAATTTTCTTGTTTTCTGTAAAGAATCGTCCTGTGAACAATCATCAATGCATATAATTTGTATTTCTTTCATATTCTGTTCACACACACTTTGTAAACACTCATTTATATATTTTTCACAATTATATATTGAAATAATTATAGATAATTTTACCATTTTTCTTTTCCGTGACTCATTTTAATTATTCTCGCAATACCTTTTCAACAATTAGACTTTTTTATACACCCTCTCTTAACTGGCTTTCCAGATATGTAAATGTGATATATTCACATATCCCTGACGCATTTAATTGAACTAACACATCATATATTTTTTCTTCCGAAAGAGCGATTACAATCTGATACTTCTCTTTTACATCCAAATAACTCTTTAAATTCTTTATATCGATCCCATTCTTTTTTGTTCCGATTAAGCTTTCATTTTGATCCACAAAAAATATAACCTTGTCCTTTAGCAGTTCCAATGCTTTCTGCCCATAGTATCCCGCACCATAGACAACACAGGGCTTATTCATATGTAATAGCACGTCACCTTTAATTAACTGACATTGATTTAACCGATTAAATATTCTTTCCCGTTTCCAGCCACAATTCAGCAGCATAAAATAAAGCAAAAGCGTATTCTTTTCATCCGATTGCATATGATTGATAAAAAATTCCAGGTGTCTTTTTCTCATTTCTTTTAATTGGCTTTCCACGTAATCTCTTCTGGTAGAAGAAAGACTTCCCGCATGCCATCGGTATTGATACAAAAATTCTTTTATATTTCCGATCGTTCCATATTGTTCCATAATTCGAATCCAATAATCATAGTCTTCCACACAAAAAAGTGTCTCATCGTATTGCCCGACCTGCTGCGCCACACTCCTGCGATACATAAAGCATGCACCCACGCAATTATTAATAAACATCTTAGGATAATTATATTCCTGACTTTCCGAGATAACTTCTGCATTTTCATCAATCAAAAGCATATCTGCCCTGACCATTGGAATATTACGATTTGCATCCAGATACTTAACCATTTTTTCTATTGCATCTTTTTCGTAAATATTGTCATCTGAAGTCCATGTAAAATATTCTCCATGCGCATTTTGAAACCCAATATTCAAAGAAGCTGGTAATTTTTTATTTATGCAATTATGGATTACAATAATTCTTTCATCTTTCTGTTTAAAGTCATTTGCTATTTGAAATGTTTCATCCGTTGAGCAGTCATCTACTATAACCAGTTCCCAATCTTTATAGGTCTGATCTATAACACTTTCTATGGAATTCCTCAAATACTTTGAACCATTATATGTTGGTAAAACAATTGTAACTTTTGGCATACGCTTCTCTCTTTATTTTTCATTTAAATTGAATGACATAATAAGTGCAACAATCCGCTTTGCAGCTAGCCCATCCCCATATGGATTACTGATTGAGCTCATTTTCTCATATTCCTTACTATCGGTAAGCAGCCTGCTTACCTCCTGATAGATGATATTTTTATCAGTCCCTAACAGCTTCGCCGTTCCAGCTTCAATTCCTTCCGGCCGTTCCGTCGTATCGCGCAATACGCAAACCGGCTTTCCTAAAGCTGGTGCTTCCTCCTGTATCCCACCACTGTCTGTCATGATAAGATATGCCTTCTTCATATAATTATGGAACTCAACAACATCCAGTGGTTCGATTAATCGAATTCTTTCCTCGCCATCAAACACTTCTTTTGCAATTTCTCTGACAGCCGGATTTTTATGTATTGGATAAATTACCTTAACATCCGCATTATCTTCTACTAATTTTTTTATAGCTGAAAATATGCGATACATTGGCTGGCCAATATTTTCACGCCGGTGCACTGTTACCAGGAGCAGTTTACTTCCCAGTGCCCATGCAAGATTTTCGTCTAAAAACGACTCTTTGACGGTAAAATTCAATGCATCAATCGCTGTATTACCAGTCAAAAAAATATGTGAGCTTTCTTTTCCTTCTTTGAGCAGATTCTGCTTTGCCCATTCTGTCGGTGCAAAATAGTAATTGGCCATCAGGTCAATTGCCTGCCTGTTAAATTCTTCCGGATACGGCGAATCCATATCATATGTACGAAGTCCGGCCTCCACATGCCCCACACAAATTTTTCTGTAAAATGAAGCCATGGCTGCAGCAAATGCGCTCGTGGTATCTCCATGAACTAACACCAAATCCGGCTTTTCATTTTCCAGTATTTTATCCATCTTTATAAGGATATCCGATGTTATGGACGTAAGTGTCTGATTGGACTTCATGATCCCCAAATTATAATCTTCCGAAACGTCAAATATCTGCATAATAGGAGTGATCATCTCCTTATGCTGTCCCGTAAGACACACTTTATATTCAACATCGTCCTGCTTTTCTAACTCTTTTATAATCGGACACATCTTAATTGCTTCAGGCCTGGTTCCAAATACTAATAATACTTTCATATCCTATATCCCTACCCGACGATAAATTTAGAAAACAAAATCTACGTATTCAGATTGATTCTTCTGTCTGTACAGCGAATTTCTATCGATATACTTCAACAGACTATTTGTCGATTCAAAATCATTGTCGCATCGGAATGCGTATGAAATGATACTCTGGCATTTTTGCGAGCACTCTGTAGCCTCTGGTTCCGGATTCAATGTTCCCTCAAAGAAGTTTCCATAAACCTTCTTTGACGCACAGCTGGTAAAATTACCGTTGTGGTTGACCGTGAACATTTTCTGTCCTGCCGTACATTTTCGAACCTCGCCAACACCTCTTAACCATTTCCATTCTTCCGGGGAAATGAATTGCATGATAAATTTTTTGTATTCTTCATATCTCTCATAATTCTTGTTGTTTGCATAGGCAAAATCACCTGCAACATTCACAAACACACCGATTTCCGCAAATTTCTCAATTAAATCTTTGACGGTCATTCCATATTCTGATCTTAATGTTGTCAAATTATATTTACTTGCCACAAAATTTACCATACCGACCATATCCAGGTCTTTTAATAACTTAATTTTGTCAAACTCTTCCTGTAAACTATGATACTGCATATGATAGGAACAATTGAGCTTCATTTTATTACTCGGACATTCTTTTGCAATCTTTTCAGCGAAATATGTATTGGTGTCTATGCGAAAACCGGAGATAATATGATCCATCTTGGTCCATTCTCTTAATAAATCATAGGTCTGGTCAATACAAAATGGTTCTCCTCCCCAGAAATATAATTCCACATTCCTGTCACTGAATTTTTTCATAGCTTCAACCCATTCATCCACAGAATGATCATCGAACATCGTTGGTCCGTTTGATTTAATCTGATTTTCAACAAAGCAATATTCACAGCGGAAATTGCATCTCATCGTAGGTACAAATCGAAACAAAACGTTTTCTTTTGTCATAATATATTTTCTCCCTTAGTATTAGAATTGATATGTTTTGCAGGTTTTTCATTCATCCAGTCCGTACATTTTCTGCATACATCCGGTAAATCATCAAATTCATGCACTAGCTGCTTCTCACCGAATTCCCGTTTCTTTTTCCATATATCAAGTACATTCTCCTGATATACATTGCCTAATATACAAGTACTATCAACATCTCCACCCGTGCAATATGCAACTTCCCCATTCCATAAAACTTCAAGCACATTTATATTGGCGCATGCTGTTCTATTTTCCGCCTCCTTATTTGTCTCTGCCACTGCCCCGCCCCACGTCATGTATGGTTTTAGCTTGATATTTGCACCTTTTTGGGTCCAATAGTTTATCCACTCTTCTTTTTCACCCAGAACGGCATCCATTTCTATCATCTGTATCTCAACATAAATATTACAGTCTTTATGTAATTTTATTTTCTCTAATAATTTTTCTGTATTTCTATATACCGTATCACGGTCTCCACCCACTCTTATTGACTCGTATAACTCTTTCGAAAAACCATCTATCGAAATAACTACACAATCAATATTGGATTCTATCAGCTTGTCTATATTTTCCTCCGTCAAAAGCATACCATTCGTGTTGATAAGCACCCTCTTGATTTTTTTATCTTTCGCATACTTTATCATATCGAATATATCGGCATTTAAAAATGATTCACCATACCCATTAAGCCATAGATTAAAATTTGTAGATACACTGGTTACTTCATCTATAATTTTTTTGTATAGGTCTAATTCCATGTACCCTTTTTTTCTCTTAAGCTTTCTATTCGCACACATCGTGCATCTCAAATTACAGTATGCCGTTGCTTCAATGGATAAACTATACGGCACATCTCCCAATATTATTTTCTTCTCAAACTGATCGCTCATGTTCTTTTCTCCAATCCATCTATTTTCTCTTTTAAATAGTGATATACTTCCATTGGCACCAATCCTTTTATATCTTCCAGTCTCTGCATTTGATATTTTTTACGAATGAATGATGCACTGATAACTTCTTTCCCTTCAAATGATTTCTTTCTTGGTATTTCGATTACTTCTACCCCATATTTAGGAAGAATTTCTTTCATCTGAACATTATATTGATTTGTCACATTATCATTCTTTTCTTCTCCGACAAATCTTACAGATATACCAAGGGCTTTTGCAATTTTATCTCCAAAGAGAATAAGATCTTTTTTCATATTAACTTTTTCATCTTGCAGATCTTCCTTCATAAAATAATCCGGGAATGTATGCGATGAAATACAAAACCTTCCACTTGGAACAATTTTTACTCTGTCATATTCATGTAACGCCCTTCTTACCATTTCCATCCTGTCATAAAATGAAAAAAACGATTTATCTTCTGAAACAACAAATACATATAAGAAATCAACAACTTCCAAAGCTGTATCGACCAGGAATTTATGACCACAGGTAAAAGGATTTGCATTTACAACAACCGCGCCCTTCTTCCATTCTTGCGGCAGCTCCTCATGCACAGATTCAATATATAAACTTAATTCTTTCTTTTCCTTCTCTAGATCTGAAATCCGCTTACTAAAATCCTTTAATTTGGCTTGAAAATACTCTGTAACCTCATCCTTATCCATACACTTTGTCTTATTCATCTCATTGATATATTTATATAATTCATCTGCAATGAGCTGATTTCCCAACGGTCCATAATGATGAAGATTTATAAACACCTGACCATACGCTTCTCTGTTTCTGAATGCCGGAGCTAAATCTACTGCCAGGATTCCTGCTCTGGCGCATAAATGTGTAATGATTGCTTTACATTCTTCCATCTGCTCAATATTATAGTCTGTAAACTCTGTTTTATTAAATATATCAACAATCGTCTTTTCATCCTCATTCCATGGAAAGACTTCCAAAACGGTAGGCATATTTACGTAAATAAACTCTGCCTGTTTTTCCCGGCATATTTCATTACATGCTTTAATAGTCTCCACCCAACACCCTAAGTTGCGTAAATATGACTCCCCATATTCATAAAAACCTGTTGCAAGAATGACGATATCATCGGGTTGTATCTCCTCTGTTTTAATTTGATACATCATCCGCTCAATCTCGCGTCCCGGAATCCCACAATTAACGATCCCATAATCGCTGTCCTTCATTTTCCTGCCCAGTAAGCTGGCAATCGTATATTCATTTGGAATAAGCATACCGGAAACCCTGGAGTCGCCAAAAAGCCATATATTATGCCTGGGGCTCGTTTGACCGAACTGTTCACATATCTTCTTTCCATTTTCATGGATAATTAACCCATTATTAAAATCCGGCAAACCAATTTTCCCTTTTTTATATTCATATTCCACGGGCTCATCATATAATTTTTGTAAATACTCTTTTGATAATTCCGGAACCATACCGTATGCTTTTTTCATATAGTCATACTGATACGATGAATTAACAATAAATAACAGGTTATCTACCAATAAGACCTCATCATTTAAATCAATGTAACCCTTTTCTTTTATAAACAGATAATCCAGCAAATAAAATGTAAACGAATCATCTAATTCGGAATAACTATCAATAATTTCTTTTGCTCTTTTCTTATAATTCCGGAAAGGATCTATGCAGATCAATATGGCTTTACTTTTTTTTATATTTTCTATCCTATTTGGCTATATTTTTTCATAATATCGATTTGCCTGAAACTTATCATAATTTCTATCATAGATGGTTACTATCTTTTCGTTCAAAACAGGAAGCAGCTTTTGAGCGACCATACCAAAGCCATAGATTGAAAACGTTTTATTGTATGCAATAATTATTTCTTCTACAAATTCATTCCACCCTTTTGTCAGCGCCAATTGTTATTTCTCCTTTATCGCAATGTATCATATCCATCCTGCATTAATTTTCACGGAAAATGATATCCGTAACATATCTAAACATTTCATCAGCCTTTTTCTCAAGTATTATAACATTTTCCCGGATAAGCTTTTGATAATATTCCATATGATCCATAAGCTCTTTCACTTTGTCTGGTATATCGGATAAATTCTCTATTGTTACGGACAAATTCTGAAGTCCTAGTTGTTCTGACAAGTATTTAACTTTCGGACAATATTCTATCGGCACCGATGGTATTCCCATCCTGGCTGCGACTAACACTACATGAAATCTCATTGCTACAATGGCTCTGCATTCTGCAATGTTTTGTATTATGTACTCTGTCTTTGCATTTTTATCCATTTTAAGATACTGGGAATTCTCTTCCGCATCAAAAATGCAGCTGTTATTCATTTCATCACTGGAATCCATGATGAGTTTTTCTATGTTAGGTTTCTTAATGATCGTATTCACAGTCGCCCAATCAAGTACTCCGGTCAAATCTTCGTATGGCAAATCCCGTACATTTATTGCAATTTTTTCCGATATGCAGTGACTGTCTGCCTTTAAACTTTTATTGGCAAACACACAATCCGCGCTGAAAACTACTTTTTTGGAATGGCTATAACCGTTCATTTTCTCTTGCGTATGAGAATCTCTTACGAAGAAAAATTTTGAGTTATCTACCCAAATTTTAAATTGTTCAGAATACTTATCGTGATTAAATTCACCTATCCCCAAACCAACCACGCCATATGGGATTTGTAGTTCTTCCGCCACTTTATCCCAATTGATAAGGACATTTGGGACGCCTCTTTCTATAATTCCGCCACCCGCAAACAATAAAAAATCACATTCATTTGCGTGCTTTACTATATTTTCCCAGTAATCGCCAACCTCATGGTCCTCAACGACACAATCGTATTTCTCCAGATAATCTTTTATCGTTTGCGAAATGAGTACATCCCCAAAATTGTCATCTTGCATATACCATAACAAAAGAATTTTTTTCATTTTCTATATCTCCAGAACATCAAACCTCTTTGTTCTTCACATAATCTATATAATCCGTTAATTCTAGTAAAACACCTTCATGAATGGGACTGCTTTCCAGCATATCATCTACCATTTCATCCAAATTGAACCTCTTAACCTTTCCGGTATAGCCCGCCACTTCCGCTCTCAATGTATCTGGATCAATGACTAATTTTTGTCCACTCCACGATGAAAATGTCTCAATCTTACCATCCAGATTTATACTCATTCCGACAAAATCGTGCCATATTTCTTTTATGCATTTATTTTTCTTTTCTAATGTCACTGTATTTTCTTCTACCTGCAAGTTATCAGCACTGACTTTATACACCTTCCCTGAAGTTGAACCAAACAAATAGATAAAATGATTGATTACATCTCCACTTTCTATTACCCAGTCAAATTCATTATTTTTCTCTATTCTTTTTACTGTGCTATTGTTTCCCCATTTACATATTTCCCCACATTGTCCTATAAAATATAAGCTATCTTCGATTCCAAACAGATGCGTGGAGCCACCCTTTTTAAATGGTAATGTAAAATAACTGGTTTCTCTTGTAGTTAAATCAATGCAGACACAAAACGGTTCCATAAAAGCTGCCAGATATAATTTATTATTAAAAAGCTCCGACGCTTTGTATATAAAAGGCTCTTTTCGATTCCAGATATACGCTCCATTATCTTTTATCGTATAGATAATCTCGATTTCCAAGGTATTTACATTCAACTTAAGAATAGAACTTGTTCTGCACGGCACTAAAATCACATACTCATCTTTACAGTGAGCCTGTACAAAATAGCTTCCTCTTACCCCTTCGATATTCGGTATCTCAACAAACTGCATCTTTTCCCGTTTCAAATCATAAACTGCAATCTCTTTTGTCTGAAACGGAACACATACAATTTTATGATTTACATATAAAAGCTTCGAATGTAAAATACTTGTTTCTTTTCCTACATCCTTAAACTTGGAAACACGTATCACTTCATTGGTTTGCAAATCGCAGCGCATTAACCCATTCCCACGAATTAATGAAAACCACTCTCCGCCTTCTGCAATCACACTTGCTATATAAAATAATTTCTGGTTATTAACAAACTCTTCCTTCATTTTCAACCCAAATCGTTTTCTTCTATATGCTTTCTAATACATCAAACCACTTTTCAAACCCATAGTTTTCATTCATATTAGCGATTGCCTTTTGTACCTGCAATAACTGGCTTGCGTCAAGAGGCTTTCTGATTTCCGAAAAATCTATATGTTCTTTTTCCCATTTCCATACCGGGAATCCCATTTGAACCAAATCACAATAAGAATCGTTTAATGGATTTACATATACTTTCTTTCCCATTTTGCAAAGACTAAGCAATGTATTAAATCCTTCTGACGTATTATAGTTAAATATTGCCACGTCAACATTATCATTCAGAAATTTATAGTATTCATCTTTCGGTATCCATTTATCAAACAGAATAAACTTCTCACCGTACAAACTTTTCCCTACTTCTATTACCTTATCTATATACTCTTTATTTCCATATGATAATGGGCATACAATCTGGTCAATTTGGGTTTTAAATTTTTCCAGGCTCTCTAATATCTCAATATGTCCCCCTGTGACAGTCCCTCTATGTCCTAACATAAGATTGCATCTGTCTTTGACTATTTTTTCTTCAAATTTCACACTCATTTCTAATGAATTTAAACAGTCAAACCATATCGTTTTTTTGCAGATGTGGTAATAGTTACTTAAATACGCTCTGCCCATTTCCCCTGTGATTATTAAATTACTTCTTTTTATCAAAATTTCTTTTTGTTCATCAATTAATTTAATTAAATTTTGATTATTGCACCGGTACAAATCCGATGTCCTATACAATTCTCTCCCATAAGGAATTGTAATTAACTTCTTACTCTGTATGGAATTATTAATTCTTCGAATGATATCATAAATTTCCGGGATTGACCCAAGAACCACGATATCCGTTCTTTCGATATACTTCTCCAGGTTTTCACACTTCATATCTTCATATACGATATTATGCGTATTACAAATTTCTATTTTTCTGTCACCTTGCTGCTTTACATCCCCATATAAATAAAAGAGATGCTCATACTTAGCATTTGGATACTGTGCAAACCCCTCAATATATTTCGATACAAATATGCCATATGGAAATATATGTAACACCTTTGTTTTTTCCATCCACATACTCCTTACTGTTTCCGTCTATGCGATTTTCTCGATCTCCCGGAAGATATCTACCGTCACATAGTTTTTCATCATGTTTTCACCTGACTGATTTACAATTTTCAAAGAATGTTGAATTTCATTTATCAATTGATAAAGTTCTTCTAAATCAGTTGTCCAGTAGCCAATATATCCTATTTCTTTACCACCAGCCTCTACTTTATCTCCCACACATACATTTAACAAAATATTGACCCGCTCGATTTGTTCTAATTTGTCTATGCCAATTATTTGTTCTATCGTTCCACTTTTTTCGCATACAATCATTGCAGAATAAGCAAAACCATTCGCCTCTCCGTCATCAATACCGGCTAATTCCTGTTTGGAATGTCGATTGCCCAGTGCATAGTCAACACCCCATTTCATTAGGTCAATTTTTCCAAAACAACTATATTCTACCGGCTGTAAATCAGCGCCACAGCGATGAGCCATCTCGATTGCATAAAAATCACCATTCTCATCTAAAATAGCTTCCACCCATGCAACATAATCTTTACATCCACATTCCGCCAGGGTATCTATGATTTTCTCATTCATCTGCGTCATGTAGATATCCTTGCATTTCGCAATTGTGCTTCCTGTCTGGCATGCTCTGGGTGTACTCACATCTGATTTAATTTCTGAATGTAAGAACAGAAGCTTCCCTTCTCCTTCTGCGAACAAATAGTATGCGGCATAAACGATGCCTTCTATTTTTTTCTCTATCAGTATTTTCGAACTACTTGAATTATTTCGGACCTTTTCACACGCATTTACTACTTCCTGACGCGTTCTGCAATATGACATTCCTTTTCCGCCACACTGATCAATTGGTTTCACTACAACCGGATATTCAATTTTTTCCCAATCAATATCTGACACATGTTCCACTACCATACTAGCCGGGGTTTTAACATTATGCTTTTGACACATTTTCTTAAACTCTGCTTTATCCTTTTCATAAAAGAAAGTTTTCTTATCTACAAAACATGGCAGCGATAGTCTTTCGCACAATTCAATCATCACGCCGGTCGCAAATTCACTTGATGCAGCCATGACTGCGGTTACATGATTTTCCAGACATTTTTTCTCAATCAAATCGACATCTGCATAACTGATTTTCCAATGCTCATCTGCCATTCCTTTCGCCTTCGAGTGTCTTAAATCATACCAATCCGTAACTATCGTATAGACTCCCTGTCTTTTTGCATATTCTATCATTTCACAAGTTCCGGGATCTCCACCCAGAAAAAGTATCTTATCTTTCTGCAATTTTATGTTCCTCTCTATTCTCCTCTTTTTATAAACTGTCTCGTCCGCTCTTTCTTCGGATGATAAAAAAAGTTATCTGCGGTTCCCTCTTCTAAAACGATTCCATTCTCTAAAAAAATGGCATAATCCGAAACAGTCTCTGCAAATTCCATATGATGCGTTACAATTATTGTCGTCATTCCATTTTGCGCTAACGTTTTGATACAATTTGAAATTATCTGCGTTGTTTCCGGATCCAGTGCAGATGTCGGTTCATCCAGAAGTAATATTTCCGGCTGCATGCAAAGGGCTCTGGCAATTGCAACACGCTGTGCCTGTCCACCAGACAGCGTTTTGGGATACATCTCCGCTTTATCCTGCACGCCTATCATTTTCAATAGTTTCAATGCCCGGTCTATGGTATCTGCTTTTTTCTCTTTCTTTACTTTTATTGGCGCATTTATCACGTTTTCCAAAACAGTCATGTGCGGGAACAGACTGTATCCCTGAAAGACCATGCCAATTTTGGATATATATTCTTTTCTATATTGCTTTTCAGATAACGCCCATATATTTTTGCCCTGGACAAATGCTTCCCCGCTATCTGCCTTTTCCAATCCAACAATACATCTCAATAAAGTTGTTTTTCCTGAACCAGATGAACCCAACAGGGATACAATCTGTCCTTTTTCCACATCAAATGATATCCCTTTTAAAACTTGATTTTCTCCAAAGGATTTATACAAATCGCGAATAGATATAATCACATTTTCCATAAATCATGCCTCTAATAATAATTCATTCGTTTCTCTAATTTTTTAAATATCTTTTCAATAATCGCAGACATCACATAATAAATCAGGGCAGCCAGTAAATATGATTCAAATGGTTTAAAATTAACCGCATATACGACCTGCGCTGTCCTCATCAGCTCTGTAATTGTAATAACAGAAACCATGGATGTATCTTTTAACATGGCAATCGATGAATTCCCTAATTGAGGAAGTATGACTCTGATTGCCTGTGGAAAAACGATATAAACATAAATCTGCCATTTTCTATACCCTAACACATGGGCCATTTCTATTTGTTCTTTTGGAACAGCCAAAATTCCAGTCCGAAATGTTTCTTCCAAATATGCTGCCAGGTTTAAACTTAATGCTATAATTCCTGAAATTTTTGCACTTAACACAATTCCGAATGACGGCAATGCATAAAATACAAAAATAATTTGTAATAGTAACGGCGTCCCTCTTATCACACTAATATAAACGGAAGCAAATAATGATAAAATCTTGCTCTTACTCATTTTAGACACAACAAGTATTAATCCAATCGCTATTCCTAGCAAAAGAGAAACAATTGTTAAATATACTGTAATACCTGCTCCCTTTAAATATAAAGGTAAATATCCTAAAATTAAATGTATATCCATTTTCTAATTCTCACTAATAATATCTATTCCAAACCATTTTTCAGATATTTCACTTAATGTTCCATCATCTTTTAACGCTTTTATAGCCGTATTCATTGCCTCTGTAAGCTCGGTGCACTCTTTATTGGTTGCAATTCCTACGTCAAAACTTGGCAATTTCTCATCGAAAATCACTTTACACCCCGTATTTTTCGAATAATATCCACCGGATAAACTTTCTGTCAAAAATGCATCGATTCTTCCATTCTGCAAGTCCAATATTCCATCCGGAATTTTTGAATATTCCGCAGCTTCAACCACATCAATTGTCTTTAAGTATTCCGCTTCCGGGCACGCCGGCTGTGAACCAACCCTCTTATTAATCAAATCCTGTGAAGAATTAATAGCTTCTTCATCGTCATTAACCACTATCACCATATCCATGTTGTAATAACTGTCGCAGAAATTCACAATCTCTTTTCTTTCATCTGTCACATACATACCATCACAGATAGCATCTGCTTTTCCTGATTGAAGTGTTGTGATGAGGTTCTCCCAGGAGTTGGATACCCAGACAGGTTCTAAGCCTAAATACTCCGCAATTGCATTTCCGCAATCATATTCAAATCCTTCTAAATCTCCATTTTCACCTCTATAAACACATGGAACAACGGTATCATCTACAACAAATGTCAGTTTCCCATCTTCCACTAATCCATAATTATTAGTCTCTTTTTCACTATCCGTTGTCGTTTTCGTTTCATTTGCACAGCCACCCAGAAAAATGGAACCTGCAATTGCGCCTGCAAGAAATCCCAAATATCTTTTTTTCATATCTCTAAATACCTCATTTCTATTTTTTATCAACTATTTATTATATCGTCTTTTTGTTCCGGCAAAAGTCAGGAAAACCTGCGGTTTTCCTGACTCGTGGGCGCACTCATTCTGTCTCATAAAATTTTTTAATACATTTACATACATATTCTATTTCATTTTGCAACAATCCATAATACATCGGCAGTCTTATCAGCCGTTCGCTCTCTTTAGTTGTATACTCATCAATTCCGCAAAATGTTCCAAATTTTTTCCCAGCTGCCGATGAATGTAATGGAACATAATGAAATACACAATGTATTTGTTTTTCTTTCATATAGTTTATAAATTGTGTTCTTTCTTCTAAATCTTTTACTTTCACAAAAAACATATGCCCATTATGCCTGCATCCGTCTGGAACAACTGGCAGATGAATTTTTTGTTTTTCTTCTAATGATTTTAAAAGATTATAATAATTATTATAACTCACACGCCTATTATCATTTATTTTATCAGCCTCCAGTAATTGACCATATAAATATGCCGCGGATATGTCATTTGTCAAATAGGAAGATCCCATATCAACCCAGCTATACTTATCAATTTCTCCCCTAAAAAATTTACTTCGATCAGTCCCCTTTTCCTGTAAAATTTCCGCACGCTCAATATATTTTTCATTATTGATTATCAGAGCTCCCCCTTCACCCATCGTATAATTCTTTGTTTCATGAAAACTATAGCATCCTAAATCCCCAAATGTCCCTAGAAATTTCCCATTATATGTTGCCATAACTCCCTGCGCTGCATCTTCCACGATCGGAATATCATATTTCGTAGCAATCTTCTTAATTCTATCCATCTCGCATGAAATTCCCGCATAATGCACAACGACAATCGCCTTTGTTTTATTGGTTATGGCAGCTTCGATTTTATTTTCATCAATATTCATCGTGTCTGGGCGCACATCTACAAATACACATTTTGCTCCTCGTATCACAAAGGCGTTTGCCGTAGAGACAAATGTATACGAGGGCAGTATTACTTCATCCCCCTCTTTAATGTTGAGCAAAAATGCGCACATCTCCAACGCTGCCGTACACGATGGTGTTAACAAAACTTTTTTCGCATGAAATTTTGCTTCCATCCATTGGCAACATTTATTCGTATAATTTCCATTTCCCATTATTTCCTGACTTTTAATAGCCTTATTTACATATTCAATAGAGTTTTCTAAAATAACGGCTCTATTAAAATCTATCATTGCGTTCTCCTTATCTATTTAGTCAATTCCCTAACCAGTTTTACAGATTATCCACAAAAAAACCACCCGAACCCAACAGTCCGGATGGCACTATCCTTAATTTATTCTTTTTATGCCTCCATGCACCATTACGATTCTTCCTGAATCAGATTTACTTACTTTATATATCGGTCATCCGGGGCAATAGTTAACCTTTCAATTTTGCAGGAATGTTTTTTTATAATGGAAGAATTCCTGTCATATATGCTAATACACAATATGGCTGGTTTTTTAATAAATCTCTCAGAAAGTTCAGATACTTTTTCTGTGCCTTTGTATCATTCTCTTTTACCCGGAAGATGCAATCCCATTCATCGATAACAAATACAAAAAAGCCGTGCACCATGCCATATTTTAAGCTCAAGGAGCAATTCATTAATTCTTCCCAGTCTTCACCATACAATTTTTCCCGCAAAAGCAGATTCCATACTTTAAGATACTCTGATATCCTTCATCAACCAGCTCCGTATCATATTTTCTTTCTTCAATCTGTTCTAATGCCTTATCACATAATTCTTCCATCTGTATGAATTTGTGCGCATGCTTTAGTTCCAATATAATTGCCGGCTGTTTCGGTGAAAAAGGTTTTAACAAAATGTCTGGTCTGCCATTTCCCTGCTCTTTATTCGGCTGAATCTCATAACCTGTCATCTGGCTCAAAATTCCAATCATATAACCATGATAAAATCTTTCTGCATCATCATAATAACTGATACTTGCTGTCAACTGACTGTTAATAAAACTTTCTATCTGTTCACATTCTCCACTTTTTAATCCCTCATAAAGAACCGAAAAATCATATTTTTTCTGTTTTTGTTCAAACCAGTCCCGAATGGTATTCTGATAAATGTAGCGGACTTCTTCATTTGGAATCGCCATTGTAAGATAGATGGTATTTCCTTCCATCCGCTGTGACACTGCCTTTAAATACCCGATAAAAAACAGAAAGTTCCATAAATTATCCTGTGTCCTATAAACATCTTCATAGGTAATATCTTCATGCACTGGTTTTTCAATGGTTTCTCCTGCAATCAGCTTTTCTATTTCCCCTTTTACCCCTTCATCTGCGGTCTCCACGAGTTCACGGACAATAGTGTTGGAAGATGTATTCGACCAATACGGCTTTGGAAATGCCACTGTGTTTGTAACTGCAGTCTTGACATAATTAATCACGCTCCATGGATTGTATACCTCTTTATTCCCAAACAAATATCCGTCGTACCAGTGTTTTACTTCATCAGACTTTTCATTTATGTCATAAAAATCCAGCATATTTTCCACTTCCTGTGGCGTAAATCCAAAATATTCCGCAAAATTATCATTTAAAACAGAATTTACTTCCAAATTATTCAACCCTGTAAAAATACTTTCTCTACTGATTCTCAAACAGCCTGTAATAACTGCAAATTCCAGATTGTCGTTCGTTTTCAATGCAGACTCAAACAGGGAACGTATGAAATCAACCATTTCATCATAAAATCCTCTAAAATGAGCCGTCTCCAATGGAACATCGTATTCATCCAGCAAAATAATACTGTTCTTATTATGATATTTTTTTAAACAAGCCGATAAAAAAGCCAATGCTGTTGCATATGCACTTGGTTCAGCCATTCTGCTCATAATAGCCCGATATTGCTCTTCATCTCCCTGCAATATCAAATCTGAATCCAGTATATATGCGTGACGTTTATATTCTGTTGAAATCTGCTCTAACAGGCATTCATACGCCATCTGAAAGTTCGGCTATTTTGCTGCCTTTAAAGAAAGGATTATAACCGGATATTGACCCATATGGCAGGTATATTGTTCCTCCTGCATAATCTTCCTTCCCTCAAAGTAATGGCGATTGTCCGTACCCGTCTCAAAATATGTTTTCAGCATACTGAGCGCGAGCGTTTTGCCAAATCGGCGTGGTCTTGTAAAAAGATTTACCTTACTGCCTCTTTCCAAAAGATCTTTTATCATCAGTGTCTTATCTACATAATAGTAATCTTTATCGATTATTTCCTTGTAGTTTTCAATTCCAATCGGCAATGGTTTTTTCAATATCGACACCTCATCTTTCCTCTATCGCTACCACCAGTATACCTATTCCAAATGACAAAAGCAATAAAACAGTACTCCGTTACAACACTTCCACATCCATAATCATAACCGGTTTCTTTTTTACCTCAAACTCCAATGCGATATGGCTGGCACTACCATAGTATGCGTCACACATTTCTACCAGTTCTAATACGCTGACATCTGCTCTGTCGAAATATTTTCCCCAGCCTTCCTTTTGGAAGCTTTCGCTGACTGCATCATATTTTTTTGCAAATTCATTGTCATAGTCTCTCAAAAAAGCGTCATGTTCCTTATCTCCAACCCAGATTAATTCTACTTTTTCCTGCCTGTCTTTAAATATTTCCAGAACTGACTCCAGCTTTTTTAACATTTCCTCTTTATATTGGATGGTCAGACCCACTTGCACAAAAAATGCTATTTTCTTTCTGTGTGATTTTTCTGCCTGCTTGTTCTGATGATTATTTTCTGCTGACAGAATTTTATTCTTTTCCTTTGCTTTCCCGCTTGTATTATCAGCTTCTGGGTCTTCTACCACAGCAATTTTCTTCTCCCATACTGCTCTTGTATCCTCACCTGTGAACTCGATCAGCTTCTGAATATAAACCTCTCGCATATTTCCAGACTGTACATAGGTCACATCCGCTCTGACAACACCCGGCATCGTACAGTAATACTGCATGTTATGATATTCTCTGTAATTCTCTTTCGTAAATTCTTCTACCCGAAAAGGTACAATATACACCAGTCGTTCTGTATATTTCTGCATATTGCGGCTGTAAAAACTTTCTGGAAGTGTTATCGCCTGATTCCATTCATCACATGGGTTTTGAATGATAATCTGCTCCGGGTGATGCAACTTTACATCAAATTCATTGTATTCAACCACTTTTGTGCAGGATTCCGCGTTTTTATCCCGGCTTCGCTGTATGGAAGAATCTATGCATTTTTTTATTTCCTCAAACTCATATTTTGATGCATAGCATGCCCCATCATATTTTTTATAAAAATATGGAAGTGGAACAATAAAAATATCCGTGTTGCCTGTTTTTATCAACTTTTTCCAATACCACTCAATAAAATGCCAGTGTTCTGCTTTATCAATGAAAATGACCGCTTCATTTTGAGTCAATAATTCTGCCTGTAAAAGTTGCTCTGTCTCCTCTATTTTATTTTGCATTGCAGTAACGCATGCCGCAATATCATCTGACTGTCCAAGCTGTACGGAGCACTCATAGATAAGTTCACATAATTCTTCCAAACATTTTACTGTCTGTGTGCCCTCACCTTTCACACTTTCAATCAATGTTCCCATGTCTATGGCAATCTGCTGCATATTCTCAAGCTGAACTAATTCTTTTTGTATTAGCTGCTCTTTTTCTCTTACACTGCAAACCTGCTTTAAGTTAGAAACGGTTTGCTCCAGACTGCACAACATTTCTTTTAAAAGTTGTTTATAACCATTATGGTCTTTCTCGCATTTAAGCTGATCAGAACTATATTTATATGCCGGCATCGGGAAATCCATAACTGCCTGAAGCTGCTTTTTCTGTGCCTCAAAAAATGGATAATCATGCCCTCCGGCATCCCTCACAAGCCGCATATAATCACCATATTTTCTTTCCAGCATTTCACAATACTGAATTGGAACCGGTATCCGCATATTTTCATACGGTAATTCCAACGCCTGTTCATAACATTTCTTTGAGACAAGGAATCCACCCGGTTTTAATCCAAACGGAAAAAGCTGTGTCAGTTCGTCCGCTTCTTTCTCTTTAAACCAGCCAAACAGAATTTCCACTACTCCATATAACTCACGTCGCATTTCAATAGCGCTTAGATTTCTTGGAATCTGGATTTTGCATATCTGCTCTAAATTTTTTAATTCCCACTCCATTACATCAGGACGCATTTTCCCCTCACCAATCATATCGGCTGCTACAATCGTGCGAAGTGCCAGCTCATCTCTTTTTTGCTCCGCTTCCTTATCTCTGGAAACATAGTCCAAAACAAAAATATCCACTCCAGCAATGTATGGAAATTGATGAAAACGCTCTAAGTGTTCTTCTTCAAAACAGATTCTTCTTTTTCCTACCACTCTGCCAAGAAAAAGCCAGAGATTATCATGATTTCTGAAATTATACGCTGAAAATCCTTCCGGCAATTCTGTCTGGGCAATCTCCATGAAGCGACGGTAATCTTCTCTTTTCATAACTATATCCAGATCATCATCCCATGGTATAAACCCTTCGTGACGGACTGTTGCTAGAAGAGTCCCCCAGTCAGCAAAATACTGGATATTATGTTTCTTACAAATTTTATCAATTTCTGAAAGTACCTCAAGTTCCGCCGCCCAGGCTCTCTTAATCTCTGAGGGCACAAAGAAACCGTCACGGACTTCGTCTTCAAAATAGGAATCTTTGAAAATCATTTTATATCTTTCCTTTTTATCTCATATGAGGGTATTATTATCTAAGCCACATATCACTCTCTCATTCTCTATTACGCCTCTTGATAAGCTTCAGCCGAATATTTTCAAACTGCTGTATCTCCTGTGTAGTCATCTTATCAGAAAGAATCTTACTATTTACAAATGCTATTATCGTCTGTGTCGAAACTCCATTTTTAAACATTTCTTTAAATTTCCGAATATCTTCCTTTGATATTTTCTTATACGGTATTGTTAATCTTTTAAATTCGCTTGGAACCAGTTCTCTTACGCCACCGCCATAATATCGTCCATTATATTCACACTCTGCCAGTGTCATGGAATTGTAAAAACAAAACGCCATGCTTTCTGCATCATAACCCTCTTCTATCCGAATATGATACCCTGCATCTGTTGTATGTATATGAATCGAATTAATATATATTCTCGGCAGCACATCATATCTTTTAAAAAAAACAACCTCGCCTATCTTAACAAGCGGCACTCCATACCAGGGTTTTCGATTTGCGCATTTAAATCTTTCCTTTAATTTTATGTTATCCGTCTTTTGATTTCCAGCCCATTCCAGATATTCCACCAATTTATCTGGTAATTCATTCTCTTTTTTTGCCAAATCAAGCAAATAGACAGCTTTTCCCTTTTCTATTAATTTTTTTATTAATTCATCATTAATTTCAACTGTTTTTTTTCCTATGAATGAGGATTTCTGTATAATAGGAAGAACCATATCCTCGCATTGGTACTCTTTGACCTTGTCTTCTGATAAAATAAAATATTTGTTTCCTCCAGTAACTACTCCTGGTGCAATCTCTCCTATATCGCTTATAGACATAAAACTTGCAGTCTTTGTTTTTAGCAGTGTTAATTCCTCATCTGTTAAGATCGCATTTGACCATTTTTGTAATGGTTTATTTTTTTTATACGATTTATGCCGAGCGGTTTTCTCTCCTTTTCATTCTTATATTGCTTATATAAAATATATTTTGTATTCTGTTTCTTATTTGTAAGATACACCAAACATATATCCTGCTCTATATTCTTAAAAATAATCTCTTCAAAACAAATGATGTGTATTGTATTAAAATTATTTTCCAAATACCCTCTTAGCTTTTCTGCATATTGCACCTGTAAAAATTCCATCGGAAGCACAAAAAAACAGTTCCATACTGTTTTAATAATTTACATGCACCTATCACAAATGCAACCCACATATTTTGCATTACACTTGTTTTAAAACCAACTTGACTGCATAAATCTTTTGCCTTTTGCAAACTTTGTTCTTCTATTTTTTTGCATTAATATAAGGTGGATTTCCAATAATAAGAGAATATTTTGCTGATGTATTACCTACGTATTCCATAAAAACTTCCTGAAATACATTAACTTTTTTGTTTTTATATTTATTTTTCAAAACAGTAGTTTTTTTCAACCAGTTCTAATGCGTCAACGTTCCCGGCTACATGCAATAACTTTTCAACAAAACATCCATCTCCGGCTGCCGGTTCCAGCACATTCTGAAAATCCTGCTGCTCGTTCTTCAGATAATCCACCATAAAATCCACTAACTCATGCGGTGTATAATATGAGCCTGTTGTCTTCTGTTCATTCATCTATTCACCCTGCTCAAATGCTTTGTCTATGTATTATTCTTGCATCAACATATTTATATCAATATAAAAATTTTTCTCATCATCCGATAGCCTGTCTTCCATATACATCTGCTCTAATTCCTGCTGTATAATCCGTAACTGGCCAATTTTCCAATATATGTCTGTTCTTCTTATGTCTAAATACAACATTCGGCACATGTCTTGCCCAACTAATGTTTTTCCTACAACATATCCCTTGTCGTTTCGTTCCATATGCTCATCAAATTCTTCTGTTGCTGGATCCACAAAGCCAACTGTTCCATTATTTGACCTTTTGACATCTTCAGTTGGCCATTTATCTGATTTTGCACGATTACACTTTGGACAGGCTAAAACTAAATTGTAATAATCATTTACTCTGTCCTTATCTAAAGACTTCGGCACAAAATGATCTATATGAAATCTCTCATGCATTAGTTTTCCATCTTTACCACAATACCCACACAAGAAATAGAAATATTGCTCCAATAACGGCTTTGCTTCTGGATAATGCGTTAATCCCTCTACTCCCTTGCGCCTACGTATTACTCTATCCCCATGTACTCTCAAATATGTTTCCCCTATTTTTCCTTATGTTCATCCAAAATTTTATTTCCGATCTTCAAAAGATCATTTAATTTTTGTTCAAATTCCAGATTAAGCAGCGTATCCGGTAATTTTTCCACCATTCCATAAGACGATAACACCTTATACAGACGTAAAAATTCCTCCTCTTCTGCCCCGAGATTTCCCTCATTCCTTTTCTTCAACAACGCTTTGTATTCATCAATTTTTTGTTCCCTGCGTTTTTTGAATACATCTGCACTTTCTTTTAATGTTTTTATAAACTCCATTAAAGCACTAACTTTTTCCGGATCATCGCCTTCTGTATCAAAGACTGTCTTTGCAAAAATATTTCTGGAGGCAACCAAACCATCACTTATCTGCTCATTACCAACCGCTGTCAAAATAAAACATTCCAAGTCTCTGATTTGATCATTAATATAGCTTATCAGTGTAGTTCCATTAAACCCAAAAGTACTTGCCATCTTATAATCAATCAGCAACACCTCTATTTGTTTCTCATATATTTTTTCGACGAATTCAGCTTTTGTTTTGCATCCTTCTATGAGAATCAATTCAACATCCTGATCCCGTCTTTTTAATTTTTTTTCATACGTAGTATATAATGAAGGATTATCATCTATATAACCTATATTATACATTGGTTCCTCCCATCTGTATTCTTATATAAAATCCCTTTTCTTTTCGCTGATTCTCACTTAAATCAATGCTTCCATTATACTCCAGAACAGTTTTTTTTACAATCCACATTCCCGTTCCGCTTTCCTCCTGACCAACAGCCACCCGGCTGCTCTCAAATGCTTCTGTAATGATTTCAGGTCTTTTTTTATACTTATCAATCCCCATCCAGTATCCCAGTAGCTTATTTCAAGTCCCATTTCTGTGTTCTTTATTATAAGATTTATTTCTTTTGTTTCCAATACCGCATCCATTTCCCGGTCGAAAGAATTCAAGCTATTAGAAATAAGATTGCTTATAATATTCTCAATATCAAACTCAAAACACCAAAATTCAATCTGCTCATCACACTGTTGGTCAAAAATAATCATATTTTTTTCTAATATATTTTCCCACGTTTTCAAAAATTTGCTTAGCATATCTTTTATGTTATGCTTTTTACGAAAACGTTTATCCTTGCGAATGGAATCAATTGTTATTCCAAACCATGATGAAAAGTTTTTCTTAAAGACAATCGCCTGAAGAATGTTATTCATTGCTTCTTCTATATCATTGTCATATTTAATTGCTTCATACGCAGCATCAAGCTCCTGCCCGATATTATTTGTCAAAGTGCGGATTTCATGCATAAACATATTGGTAATAATTCCCGTTGTCGCCAATGTCTGAAGCAACTTTATCTCATCTTTTAATTCCTAAACCTCATCACGATTTTCCTCTCTTAAACTATCAATCAGATTTTCTACCTGTTTTGGATCTGCTACCGGCGGTTCATCTTTCTTTTTGCCAGTACCTGTACTCTCTACTTCATTTTCTTTATTTTCCTGTTTTTTCTTTGTTCCTCCTCCCACTTCCTGCGTTCCTCCGCCAGTTCACGCATTTTTTCAATTTCTGCTTCCAGTTCATTCTTTTTTCGCGCATAATCTGTCAGTTTACGTCCAATTGCCTGCTATGTTCAAATTCATTAATAACAAATAATAAAACCTGTTTTAGCTGCGAAAAACCAATCCCTTCCTGTATTCCATTTCTGTTTGCCGCATCTTCGAGATTTGTATTTTCACGTGAAATATAAACACTCCCTATCATCTGCTCTGCGCGTACACGCCACTGCCCTGTCTCATGTCCAAGACCTGCTGGCGAACGGCTGCTTCTTGCAGCAAGCTCTAACCAATCAAAATCATTATCTCCATACTCGCCGTATGGCCTGACTCTGAATTTATCCCTATATAACTTTATTCCGTCAAATCTTTTTGCAAAATTTTCCCTACCATTGATATCCTTAAAAAAAACGTTCCCTGTCTTTTTTGCTGTCTTTTATTTTATTAAAGTAGAATGTACCGTTGTAATTTCCAATGCAATTGTCCTGTTCCAACTGTTCCTTAATAGAAAAAATTTCTTTTTTTACTTTTCCATTCAAATATTCCTGTTCTTTTCTATCAAATCCAGCTTCTTTATAAACGATTACAGCATTCTCGCCAAAATCAAATTCATTACAGGTAATCTGCACCTCAAGATTATCTGCTTCCACATTAAAATCTATTTTATAGTCATAAGAATCAAGATTAGCACTTTTTATAATTGCACTCTCAGCTGATGTCGTGTCATCAAAAAAAGTAGCTGAAAATCATTTACCACATCTGGCGGTAATAATTTTTCAAAATGGTTACGCAGATATTCCATTGTCTGATTATTCCATACATCGTGCAATCCAGTAAGGCAGAACTCTGTTCCCGTTTTCATGAAATTATCATTTAAAAGCATAGATGCAACCGCTTTATTTTCCCAATGTTCCATATCTGCAAAATCTTGCAACGTCATATCAGAATCAAAAATGGTAGCTTTAATTTCAAATATTTTTTTCTTCCATTAAAATCATCCCCATTTACAATCCATTCCAAGCCACCCACTTCGGTTCTTGTAAGCATATCACATTTGTCTGCAATTCTGTCCAAAGCAAAGCGACCAATCCCCTTTGCTCCAGTCTGTACCCTTTTTCCTCGTGAGAGATAAGTATCTTTTTTCGAAGAATTACCTATTGTCATCCAATGCTTTTGCAGGGTCTCTTGGTCCATACCAATTCCATTGTCCATAATATAAATACAATTTCTGCTTTGCGAGAAATAAAGACAAACTGTGTTTGCATCCGCATCATACGCATTCTTTACAAGTTCCAAAACCGCTCCTTCCAGCTTCGAAACGTTTTCTCGCCCTATTAATCTCGCAGTATAAGCATCCACATCAAATCCTATTAACCGTTCATTCTTCCTCATACTATCTCCCATTTTCGTGCATTCAAAATGTGCATTTTCTCTTTTCATATGAATTTGTTCCCATATTTCTATACATCATCAATTAGTGTATATCTGTGTATTCTAACACAATTTTTTTAAATTTATTTACTGCAAAATAATCTAAAACTGGTCGAATTCTAATGCTCTTTTCAAAGAAACAATGAATTTCCGGATGTTCATTATAATATTCCATAAAACTTCTCACCGAATCTTCATTATTATATTTTTTGCAAGATACTATTGTTTGAAGTACAAGATAGCCCACACAATCTGCATCATATTTTCCATAATACGCCCTCAAAAATTGTATGCGACCACTTTTCCCCAATGGTACAATTTCTTTTGATAAATCAGCAAGATCTATTCTTTTTATAATTTTATCTTTATACATTTTCTCTATTCGTCGACAAAGTAACATCATTTCATGCAACGCTTGGCTTGAAATCCACTCATTATGAAATCCATTCTGTCCTTTACCATTTCGAATCTGAATATATAATTGAGTATCTTCAATTCTACGTTTATTTGTTAATTTTCCGTCAACAGTTTGTACCATCCACTCGCTATCATCATGCAATACAGATCTCACCATTACTGGTTGCAATTTCTTTTTATTTTTACTTGAGCAAGACTTAGCAATCACAGAATTATAGAGAGCTGAGCAAGTTTCCTCAATCTCCTTAAGCATTGTATGACGTTCTATAGATGTTTGAATATGATCAATTGCTTTATATACGATTACAGCTCCAATCGCCGCAAAAATCCATCCCAAAACATCACACATAACCTTCTCCTCTATTAAAATATATTATCCAAATGTTTTTCGTTCTCACAACAGTAACCTATAGTTTTATTCTTCAATTTTAAATTTATAGTCTGAATTTGAAAAGCTAAAATTTCCAGAAACTACAATATAATATGTATTTCCTTGTTCCAAATACACACTTTGACCAATCTTCGTCTCATTACCATTTGACTTAATTGCTTCATTCACTTTATTGGAATCTTTATCTAAAATGTCAATATACCATTGTGCATCATCTTCTGTTAAATTTTCATGTTCAAAACTCCACTTATATGTTCCTGTTTTTTCACATTGAAACATATAATAGTCTACATCATCTCTTGACATAAGACTTCCATGTTGATAATAACCAGCTATCAAAGAATCTGCATTTAAAATAGTATTATTAAATTCGCTCTCCCAATAATCACTTTCATGCCACACCACACTCAGTGCATATGGTTCCATGTTTAAGCTTCCATATCTTCCAATTTCAATATAATATTTTCCTGCTTCTAAACCTATATTAGGAGACCCTGTCTGCGTTTCCTGCCAGCTTATTGTGAAATAACACAATTCTTCCGAATCACTATTTTTAATACTTATATACCACCCATCATAATCATTCGTAAAATTCTCGTGTTCAAAATCATATGCAATAACACCTTTTTGTGGTAACTCGAAACAATAATAGTCTACATCATTATAATTAGTCAAATTCCCATAAAACGTCTGTACTTCGTTATTTTTCATATCTTCAAAACTATTAGATTTTAATGTTTCCCCATTAGGCTCAGTGGCATAATTTTCTTTTATATTCTGAAATATCTTAACATGATATGGTGCATCCGAAAAGCTTGAATCCGAAACAACCGTTACTCTGTATTTTCCTGATGCCAAACCAACAAATTGTGACACTGTATTTTCTTTATTCATGAAAGATGTAAACTCCATCTGTACGTCTCCATTCACATCCGAAATCATAATTTTCCAAGCCTCATTATCGGATGTTAAGTTTTGATGTTGAAATTCTATCCATACACCTCCATTTTCATTTAATGTGAAATCAACTGTTTTTTCACGTACATCTTTATCTAATGCATCTTCCCACTCCGTAATCAATGTACCTTCCGTTTTTAATTTACCTGTGTCCACAGTTTCGTTTTGTAAAAGTTTTTTAGGATTTTCCTGCATCTCCATCTGTTCTTGGTTGATACTGTCCTCTTTCAACTGTTCCAATTCTTGTTTATATTCATTTTCCCTTATCGTTTTCTCACTCCATACATCTTCATATGTAATTTTTATAAGCGAGCTATTGTTGTTTAAATCTATCATTTTTTTTTAGCTTTTTTCTTCTACGTGTAAAATTAAGTATAATATATTATCTACTTTGCAAGTGAATTTATATGCTATTTTTCCATATTCATCTGTGACCATATCTGTTATCTTATCATTATATCCATCAACATATATATCGCATCTTTTTTCTTCAAGAAAATTACCCTTTAAGTCTACTAACTGTATCTGAAAATTTTTATAATTACCTTCTTCTTGTAAAGCAATATTTTTAATCCATTTTCCATTTTTTAAATCTTTTTTATTGAGCTTATATTTTTCTGAAATCAAATCGTAATTTTGAAATTTTAATTCTATTCCGCAATTTCCAACTGGAACCTGATTAATAATTAATTTTCCATCCTCAATTTTGTAATCATTAATCGTAACATCATAGTCATAACTTTCAAATTTAATTACTTCAGGCACTAAATCGTCAGAAATTCCCGCTGTCAACTCACCTATCCCATGTTCATCTCCATACTTTAATACCAATTTAGATAGTTCAATTTGTAGCTCTGCTCGTTCAACATTCTCGGGTATCTCATTTTGTTCACTCCGTTTTTCTCCTACTACAATTAATATCGAACAAATAATAATGATTATTATTGTTATTACTACATTCTTTTTCGTTATCCTTTTATCCTTAAATAACGCAATAATAATATTTATAGGAAGAATAAAACATATAATCAATCCCCAATATAAATTCGCATAATTCAATGTTATTGTTAATAATATTGACATAACTATCGAAAACGCGTCTCCACTAAATTTCGACTTTTTATTTTTGTTATCTTTTTGCATTTTTCATAACCTCCTCTATAAACGTTTCTAGCCATGAGCAAAACTCCACATACTCAGTATTTATGCATGTTTGCGAGGCATGG
>ENA-OPXC01000126-OPXC01000126.1-human-gut-metagenome-genome-assembly--contig:-NODE-126-length-70700-cov-2.751787_pt1 | contig 70700 bp, 84 predicted proteins | sample MGYA00241512_ERZ502016 | MGnify/ENA primary metagenome ERZ502016 (study PRJEB25962, sample SAMEA2043043) | human gut metagenome | biome: human gut; feature: human-associated habitat; material: faeces...
TGCGGCACGGGGGAAGCAGCCACCTTGATGGTGGTGCCAGCCAGTGAAGCATAGTCTACGGCAGCATCATAGCCATCACCGGTAAAATCGACGGCATCGGAGGCATCCGATGCAGTTTCGCTGGAAGCAGTGCTGGCGGCTTCGCTGCCGGAAACGGCCTCAGAGGTGGAAGAAGCGGCAGTAGAACCGCAAGCGGCCAGGCTGAGTGTAAGGGCTGCGGCCAGAACAGTAGAAATCAGCTTTTTCATGGTTGTTATCTCCTTTTTGTTACGGTTATTTTTCCGGTTTGTGTTTGTTTTAAGTTATGTTGTGGTGTTCCCTCAAACAGCGCAACACATTCGCACACCGGGCTGCTTGTAGATGGAACCTCTTTCCATAGTCACAAACTTCCTTTCCAAACAAAAGCGGGATGTCGGTTTTCTCCGGCATCCCGCTGCAAGTTTTCTTTATGCGCTGAAATTTGCGCGCAAGAAAGCTGGCACAGGACGCTTACGCATCATGCACATGCACATCATCATGCCGGAATAGGCTGCGTTCATAGTCTTGTACCCCTTTCTCTCGTTGTTTGGTCAGCGGTGATTTGCTTTCCATGGCTCACAGTATACGCCGGTGAGCACATTCTGTCAACACCCTTTTGCATAAAATTGCACATTTCGGCATTTTGCATATATCCTACCAGGCAGATAGGTTGAATGCTTGCAAAATTCCTATAATTATGCTATGAAAGTGTGACATTTCCAAAAATACATCGTTATTATGACAACATTTCATCAATTTTGCTTGTTACTACACCACTACTACACCATTTTCTAAAAAGACCTTGATATAGCACACAAATGGCTGGCTAATACCGGCCATTTTATTTTTAAATTTAAAATATCCTATTGCTTTTCTGCAGGGGTGTGTGGTATAATGCATATACACAGAAACTTCAACAATTACAAACCGATCAGCCTGTCACTGGCGGGCAATTACTTCCGGCTTTATACATAGAAACTTCAACAAATCATGCGTAAGGAGATATTCTTATGACAACAGTCAAAATTCCATTACATGCAGTTCTCAATATTAAAGCAACCGCCGACAGCACCCTACAAGACCTCAAATTCAAAATCGATGATTGGCAGGACACTTACGACGAACGCGAGGCAAATGAACCTGAATACGACAGCCAGATTGACCGCTGGCAAGATGCACTTGATCGTCTGGAGGATAAAATCGATGACGCCACTGAGTTGGTAGATGACTACGAAGAGTGGGTCGATAGCCTTGACCTTGATATAATTATAGCCACCACTAGCTATATTGACACCGACATAGACAAAGATGGTCTGTTTGATATCATCAAGCGTTTAAAAGAATTTAATCAGGAATATCGTGGCCTTTCAAAAATAATTAAAGAAATTGAAAAAATTGCTAAGACAATTAAGATTTGTGAGGTAAAACAATGACCATCACACGCGCAAGAGAAATCACACGCCAATTTGCCCATAACTTTGTCGCTACTATGCGGCCTGAAGAAGCCGCAGGGTACAAATCAGTCGTTGATGATGCTATAGAGTGGGCTAAGGTAAACGAACCGAGCCTGTTCTACGGTCTTGTTCATGATTACCTTAATTTTCTTGACAGACACACCGAGCACCACATCTGTTCCACATGCAAACACTGGGAGCCGTTCACCGGAGCCTGCTGCGGTGCCGACAGCCCATACCGTGCGGATTTTGTAGATGGTGACTGCACATGCGCAGACTGGAAGGAGAGGCTAAAGAAGTGACAACCATACTGACCAATATCCTGATATTTATTGTCGCAACCATAATATTTGCGCGGACATCAGGCCAGACACATGAGATTTATAAGTTGCCCGTGCTTTTAATACCATCAATACTATCTGTAGCGTGGATCATTTTAGTTAATATTAGTTCCATTGCTTGTACGTGTACTGAGTATCACGTGGCTGCAAAACTCTTTACGAACGAGGGTAAAGAATACTATGGGACATTTTCTTTTGCGCTTATCGCATGCGTTGTTATTTGTGGCTTAACTTTTTGCAGCTTCATAACTTGTTACAACACTTTTCCGCTCGTAAGTCTACTGAACTGCCACAAACAGGTAGACGGCGTTTTCGACAACACCCCACGCATTTCATACAGTACATTTAAAAAGATGTACAAGCTGCACCCTGAGAATTTTAAGTTTATCGATCCACAGAATGACATTACTTTTTACAGTTTTGAATATCGCGATAAGAGGTTCTCTCTAAACTTTCTGGACTTTGTACGGGCGCTAAGCCTGGTCGATGAACATATAACAGAAAAGGACTTGGCACGCGAAAGGGCCAAGCGTGTCAAAAAATATGAAGAGCAGTCAAAGCTGTACGCCATGATGCGCGATGACCTAGCCAGTGACCTTACCGCCATAGAAAAGCAAAAGGCAGATGCCTATGACAAAATCAAGACATCTACGGACAACATCAACGAGATAACCAACAGATTGATAAAGGAGGCACACTGATGGCACGAATTGTATTAGACGAGCGACCTATTGGCTGCTGGGATTGCCCGTTTTATGCCTTATTCGATTGCAGGTATTACAGGGATGACCAGATCTTTCCGGGATACTGCGAGTATATTACCACACTGGATGAACTTGAAGAAGAAAGAAAGTATTATACAGAGGAGGAGCGTGACTGATGGAAGCACTAAAGTTTTTACAAACAGCAAAGCGAATATGCAATGCAGGATGTGATAAAAATACGAATTGTTGCCTGTATGATTTATGTAATGATTTTTTATGTTGCTGTTCCGACACAACCTTATCTAAGATTATTTCCACAGTTGAACAATATAACAAAGACCATCCCGTCAAAGAAACCCGCAAAGACCGTCTGCTGCGCTCCCTTCCAAATTCACCAATTAACGCCAATGATGACCCGGATCTTTGCCCAGAAGATTACGGTGAAGATAATTATTACGATAACGGATTGACCTCCTGCGAGATTTTCAATAACGATTGCGCCACCTGCAAGCACGAATACTGGTCAGAAGAACCACATGGGCCAGCATACTGGGATAAGTATTGGGAGGAAGACTATGGACGCTAAGCAATACATAGACACTCTGCGTCGCATATGCTCTACAGATTGCTTCTGCGACAACTGCGATTTCAAGGAAAATGGAACTTGTCCACTTGATAAAACGTTTCTTTTATCGACACTATCGGAAGACATTGTCTCCTCTGTTGAGCAATGGGCTAAGGATCATCCTATTCAACACAAGAAAACACGTCAAGATACTGTGCTTGCAGAGTTCCCAAATGTCAAACTCGATAAAGATGGCATTATCGACACATGCCCAAATTTTCCATTATACAGTTTTGATACAGAGCGTTGTGAACAGTATAAGAGAAACTGCGACGTCTGCCGCAGAGACTACTGGAACGAGGAGATTGACAACTAATGGATGCAGTTGAATTTTATAGGACATTTAAACGTATGTGCGAAAAAACTGATTGTAAAGATTGTCTACTTGACCAGAAGTGTCGCCCAAGCGCAAATGTCGAGCCTGAAGAAGTAGTAGAGCTAGTCGAGGAATGGGCGAAAGACCATCCCATCAAGACTCGCCAAAGCGAATTTTTGAAGATGTTCCCGGATGCGAAAATTAACGACAACGGAATTCTTGCTTTTTGTCCAGGTGCCTTCTCGCAAAAAGAAAAGTATTGCCACAAATACAATAAATGCGAAGAGTGTTGCAAAGACTACTGGCTCACGGAGGTAACCAATAATGACTAATATTACAACCCTGCGCCCCGGCGAGCACTTTATGTTCAAAAATTTCGAGTGGGTCTGCCTTGACCCGAACCACCCTGACGGCGGCGTGCTGGCTATTATGGCTGAACCGTGGGCAAAAGAAGTGAAATTCTGCCCAAGTGATAAATTTGCCGATGAGAAAGGCAACTGGAATAACTACCGCACCAGTAATGTGCGGGGAATTTTATCTGATATGGCGAACGCTGTTTTCAAGGGAAATAGTCTGTTGCCACATACCGTTGACCTTGTTGCAGACAACGGCGACAGAGCTTATGGCGCTGTACAGGACGATGTTTTTATCCTCACTTGTGATGAGTACCGAAAGTACCGTGACTATATCCCGCACTACGACAGCTTGATTTGGACTGCCACACCTTTGTGTTGCGGAGATGATGATTCCAACACGGGCTGCGTGAGCCACGTTCGCAGTATGAGCGTGAGTGACAGGTTTTACAATAGCAGTGCGTGCGCCAGCTATGCTATCGCCCCGGCTTGTGTTCTCAATCCGAAATCGCTCAATCTGCGCAAGAACATGGCCTATGTAGAGGAGTTATCAGAATGAAGAAAACACTATTGGCAACATTTTGTATAGCCGCTCTGTTCGTCCTGATTACCCTGATGCTCCCAATCAAAGAAAATCCTGTCATAGAAGAAACGACGGTCTCTGTCCAGCAAGAAATCGTATATGCCTATGTCACTACTGAAATGCTTACAAACGGTTACGGTGGTGTACGTGGTCACAAAGATTATATATGCTATGGCGTTCAGGACGGAAATAACATCCTCGATAAAGAAGACCGTATTGATTTTGTAACGATGAGAAAATCGGAAAAAGACCATAGTTATATAGAATACTACTACGAGCGCAGAATCTACGAGGACGGCACACACTATGACATATATGCCGGAGCGGCCTTGTACTTAACCAATGATATGCTGAAAAATCTTAGAACAAGCAACTAGAGAGTGTGGGTATCAGAATGAGCACAACAATAGACTGCCCGATTCCGGGTGTAAGCCAGCCAATTCAGCTGGACAAAAACAACAACTACATTGACCCTGTTACCGGCGAACTGATACACATACTTACTGTAGAAGAAATGCCCTGCCACACGTTTGGTGCAGAACTATACGCCCCAGCAAAGAAACAATCACTCAAACTGAATGCTGCTTCCAAACCACCAAAGGATACACACAATGAATAACAAAGCCTACGAACGAGCCTTTAACACCGCCATAAAATACGGTTTTTGCAGCGATTGCAGATTTGGACTGAACAGAAGCCACTGCCATGAATACGACTGTTACCAGAACGCCGTCAAGGTAATTCGGGATGCGTTAGAAAAGCTGGATGCTATCGAAGCGTCTGAGGTAACTGTCTGGCACGATGCACAGAATGACCCGCCTAAAGAAAACGACGAATACCTGTGCTACTACGAATACTTCCGTTATGGTAACTGCAACTGCATGTACCGCACAATGGATCGTGGATATTTTTTCAATGGCCAATGGAGCGGTGAACCTACGAACGGAACCAGCACAAAAGTCCTCGCTTGGACAGAACTGCCAGCGCCACCAACTAAGGAGAAAATCAATGATGACAACAACACTGACATGGCATGATGCCCGCACAGAGCCGCCTAAGACAGCAGGCCCATTTTTGTGTGTTACCGCTGATGGCAAAATCAAAACAACAAAATATTTCGCAAAATCCAAATATCCACGATGGGAAAACAACAAATTCACGGTCATTCTTTGGGCTGATGTTGAACTGCCGGAACTGCCTAGTAAGGAAGAATGCCTGGATTGGGACAGGGAAGGCAGACGCATACAGTGGGATGCCTACATGAACGCCTTCGATTGATGTTATAAGGAGGTAAAAGTGAAAACAAAATTAAAAGCAAGCTACAGAATCAATGCATTGCATTGTGTAGATCCAAGGGTTAGAGATTGGTCTAATGGCAAAATTGCACATGACCTTGGTTGTAAACTTGCTGATTATATCACAAGCAAAAACCCCGGCACAGAATTTCTCATCTGCAACGAGGGAGACACAGTCAGACTTGAAGATCACGACACAACAGAAGTAAAAACCAGGACGATTAGCGTCACAGAACTTGATGACCCACTTAGAGAAAAATTTGTCGTTGCTAAGAAAGAAGTAGATCAACTTCGTATCCCAGCGACATATGGAACATACTATCCGCATGATGCAAAGCGTGACCCGCCGATTAAAAACGGCAAATATATTTGCTGGTGCAACTACGACGACTACACCTACATGTATAGGGAATTTGCCATTAGCGTGTTTAACGGCGGTAGATGGTCAGTTGAAGAAGATAGCAGGCGCAAAGTTGAAGTTATTTCTTGGTTTGAACTGCCAACAATGTGGTGAGGTACATATGAAACGTAATAACACATATCGCGGCTATCTTGAATTTGAAAGTGAATTTGATCATCAACTTGCTTGCTGGGCTGTAAATCACAATGGATGGGCAAAATTTAAAGCCTGGAATCGAAAAGTGGCGAAGAAGCGAGAGAAGCGTGCGGCTATGAAAGACATAGAGCAAGATATTAAAACATACGACCAGCCATCAGAGGAAAATATATGACACGTAAACGTTTTAGAAAGCTCATGATGAGCATGGGGCTTCACAAGAACGCCGTTAATAACTATAATCCCTTTACTGCGTGGCCGTTCTGCGTGATGCCATCAATATGTAGCTATGATTATGCGTGGCAATTAGACAAACCAATTTTTAAGCTTGCGGCAGACATCGAAAAATACATCCAAAAACAAATCAGTGACGGAATTTCCTTTACATATAAAGGGTATTCCACCCATATCGAATATGATAAGAAGGATAGAATCTTTTACGGTAAGTTGGAAAATATCAATGATCTGATTAACTTTCACACAGGCAACTATATGGAAATTGAAGATGAGTTTCACAACGCCGTAGACGATTATCTCGATTTTTGCGCCAGAGTAGGGAAGGAGCCTGAGAAGCCAAATGTATTATGAAGAGAAAAGATGCCCATTAAAAGCAGCGGTCAAAGCATCAACAGACTACGAATGTGATAAAAGGTGCGCTTGGTACGATGAGAGCAGCTGCAAGTGCGCAATTCTAATGTTGGCACAAGCAACGGAATATATCTCTAATAAGTAAACAGACAAGGAGAATATTATGAGCTTTAATGATTCCATTGGCACCCGTATGAAAGAGTATTACGAGACAGTTCCTAAAACAAAGTTAATGCGCCGCACGCCGGTTGCACTGAGAATTGATGGCAAGTCGTTCCACACCTTCACACGTGGCTTTCAAAAGCCCTTTGATATGATCCTGATGACATCTATGCATGAAACCATGAAGTACCTGTGCAAGAATATCCAAGGCTGCGTGTTTGGCTATACACAGTCCGATGAAATCACGCTGATCCTGATTGACTACCAGACACTTACCACGGATGCTTGGTTCGATTACGAAGTCCAGAAGCTATGTAGTGTGTCCGCCAGCATGGCTACCATGGCATTTAATAATTTCTTTTCTGTTAATGTTGACGATTATGGCAAAGCCAATATTGAAGACTGGTATCTTGGCGGCACAAATCGTGAGCTATCTGACAATGAACGCTCCGTCTTGAAGTACATAGAATCTTATAACAAATCATTGGCAGGCGGCGCTATGTTTGATGCCCGCTGCTTCAATATCCCAAAAGAAGAAGTCTGCAATCTGATTTACTGGCGTCAGCTTGATGCGACACGCAATTCCATCCAGATGGTGGGACAAGCATATTTCTCACATAAGCAGCTGGAGGGGAAGAAATGCAATGACATTCAGGACATGCTTATGGAGCAATTTGACGTCAACTGGAATAATTATTCTACCGCATGCAAACGTGGTACAGCCTGTATCTACAAGGATGGTAAATGGGTGGTTGATACTGAAATGCCAATCTTAAAAGGTGAGAATCGGGATTATGTTAATCAGTACATTTTTGTTGGTGAATAACCAACAGCGCCTAATGTCCACTATCATAAACAAACTGTGGCACTTTGTCACTAATAAGTAAACAGTAAGGAGATTATTATGAACGATAGAGTCGATACGCGGCCATACTTTATGCTGATTCCTACAGAGCGGAAGCTACGCACACATGAATTTGCAAATTCCTTCATGGACATGGCGTCGGCGTTTCTGCCGGGGAGCAAACCAATCGCCGATGAAGCTTATGACAAGAATTGTCTTGCCTGTGTTGATTTTTACGACTACCTTGCAACGGCCATGATCGGATCACTTGAGCTGACCGGAGAATACGCCATTGATGCCGGACTGCAATACGCCAGCTGTGCCCGCGTACATGAGGCGGTTGTGGCCTGCATGAAGAACCTGCGCAGCGAGATCGATGGATGGCTGGATGTGTGTGAAGATGCGTGATCCTAAGAGAATCTGGCCGTTTTTGAGCAAGCTGGCGGAGCTGTGGGAGTTAAAACCGGACTACCGATTCTGGCAGTTGCTGCAGAGTATCCCGCTGGACCGTGACCCGTTCTTTTTGGAAGAGGCTGAGACAGAAGCCATTCTTGACAAAGAGATTGCTAAGGCCAAGGCATGGCAGAAGGAGAAATGAACGATGACACGCAAGAGATATATAAAGCTGATGATGGCAGCTGGGTGGAGCCGGAACGATGCTGAAAATACTGCTGGGCTTAGGATTGACGAATTCAAACCAAACAGGTCGAGTAAGATTGATGAGCAGCTCTGGAAGAAAATTATGTCACATCGTGGTTGCTGGCCATATAGTACATATGTAGAAGCGTATGATAACACGATTGATCCATTGAAGTGGTTTCGAAGACAACTAAATGGGCACACACTTTTAATTTCTCGTTGACACGAACTATAAAAAACAGTATTATAATAATACCAAGTTAAATGTGAGGTCATGCTTTATGCCAAACGATTACGGTTATTTCGGCAAAGGCAGCACCGGCTACGCACACTACCAGCAAACCTTCAATCGCTGCTTTGGCTCCGGATCCGGCGGCGGTGGCGGACGCAAACCGTCAAACAATAATAACGGTGGCGGCGGCAATGATGGCTGTCTAGCCATTTTTGCAATCTTTCTAGTCGTTGGCGCTTTCATCTTAGCCGCTCTTTCCGCGCTTGGTTATACGTAAATATCCGTAAAAAAATAGGGTATCACTCGACTTTGAGTGATACCCTATTACTATTTAAAATTTTAGGTTGCGTTGGTACATGGGTCTGTGTGTTTGCTACCATTTACTATGGTAACAAAAAGAAGTGAGGCTACCTAACTAGCACTTAGGTAGCCTCCTGATGGATACATGCTCTGTGTGTTCATCAACGTGGGTCAACTGAGGTGTTCGCTTATTAAGAGCTTCAATCCTCTATTAGTATTATATACCACATTTTATTGTGCGTCAATACTTTTTACGCTTTTACAGCATTTCCGCTTTCCACATACTGCGCCACAGCATTATTTTTCTCAAGCTGTTCCCGCATCCAGACAAGTGCTTCATCAACCCATTTAGAAAAATCCTCGAACTTTACAAACTGTCCGATCCAAGGGAACTGTTTTACTGCCAAGTCATAGCACATCCGCAATTTACAGGCCCCAGTCTTTGAACCCAGTTCACGCTCCGCTTCAATAACAGCGTATTTCAACCATTCCTTCACGTTTGCAATTTGCTTTTCCGTCGGCAGACTCATAAACCTAACTACCGCAACTGTGATAAACGCAATAGCACACATCATCGCAAACAAAACAAACCAGTTGTCTGCCAAAAACTTCAAACTATCCATAATAGCCTCATTTCTCAGCTGCGCTGCGTAAAATTGCAACGCACTTTTTTATTGTATCAACAACATAAGATGCCATTTCAAATGTCATTTCTGTACCAAAAGTAAGTCGAATGGAACACATAGCCTGTTCTTTGGTACAACCAATCGCCCGCAGTACGTGGCTCGGCTCAATAGACCCTGTTGCACACGCACTCCCGGCGGATGCTGCAATACCATAAGTATCCAACATCAAAAGTAGACTTTCACCCTCAACACCATCAAATGTGAAATTTAAAATGCCAGGAACATGACTTGCTAAAGCGCCATTCAGATGAACACCATCAACATCGCAAAGCTCTTCTGCAATCCAATTTCGGATACGAATGGTCCTATTATTATAAAGAACCATGTGCGAGTCACTAATGTCCAAAGCAACGGCCATTCCAACAATTCCAGGCAGATTCTCTGTACCAGCACGCATGCCGCGTTCTTGCTTACCGCCAAAGATGAAATTAGGCACATCCACGCCGCTCTTGACGTACAACCCACCAATTCCTCTTGGCCCATGAAACTTATGTCCACTAAAAGACATCATATCCATGCCGTAAGCGCCAACATCCACGCGAATATGTCCAACGGCCTGTGTAGCATCCACATGGAGCAGCACGCCGTGCGCCCTGCATACATCCGCAATCTGCGTAATAGGCTGTATCGTCCCAAGCTCGTTATTCACAAACATAATGCTCACAAGACCAACCTTGCCGTCATGCTTTTCGATAAGGTACTCAACGTCTTTCGGGTCAATAAACCCGCTGCTGTCAGGCCGCACATATAACGGAATAATGCCTTCGCCAGCCAGGCCATCAACCGTATTCAATACAGAATGGTGCTCAAACTCAGAAGTGATAATATATTTCTTGCCGCGCAGAGCCTGCTCACGCATCACACCTTGGATGACCCAATTATTTGATTCGCTTGCACCAGAAGTAAAATAAATCTCGCTATCTTTTGCCCCAAGCAATGCAGCGATCTCATGTCTTGACTTTCTAAGCACGTCAGCAGCGTCAGAACCCGCCCTATGCTCGCTTGATGGATTCCCATAAACATCTTTCATTGTCTTTGCAACAGCCGCTACAACATCGTTGTATGGCCGCGTGGTAGCGGCATTATCACAGTATACCTGCATCACTCTCCACCTCGCATATCATCAACAACATCAGGTGTTGTATCCAAGCTTGAAGTATACTTTAACTTTGCAACTCCTTGTATAGTATCACCGGCTACCTCGAACATTTTAAGCCCGCCAGTAACACCAAGCAGTCCAAGCAGCGTATCCAACGTCTTACTATACACCTCGGCACCAACCTCAGCGCCAACAAAATTGTATTCCCAGAACGTGTATACAATAATCGCAAACAGCAGCAGATATAAAAACGTAGTCACAAATTTTTGATAACGAATCTTCTTCAGTCGCTTTTTCAAACGGCAAAAGAGAGATTCTTTCTTTTCATTCTCTTTTGTTTTCATTTCAAAAGCCCCCTTACGGCTTAATGAGCTTGCCTTGTTTCAGCAATCTCAGCATTTGTGTATTCTGCGCAGCAGTACCACGATACCCAGTAAAACCATTAACTGCAGCAATCTTACAGCGATAGGCATAACTATTATCCACCCCCAACTGCTTTAGGGCGGGCGCAATGGATGTCGCGTTCCCTGTGTAAGCATGGAAGTATTTGCTCGCAGCACTATCTGGGCGAATCAATTTGCCAGCCTTCAAAAGGTTCACCATCTGCGTATTCTGTGCTGGCGTACCGCGATAACCGGTAATGCCATTTGCTGCCGCAATCTTTTCGCGGTAAGCATAAGAGTTGTCTACACCAATCGCATTCAGCGCCGCATTGATGCTGCCGGAACTACCCTTGTAAGCAGTGAAATAATTTGCCGACATACTGGGTGTAACAGGTGCAACAGACGCAGCGCCAGCGTTCTCTTCTGTATTCGGCAGCGTAATCGTCTTACTGACTCGCACCCATGTATAACCGCCACCGTCCAGTACAGTACAGCTCTGCCGCAGCCAGCAAATCTTGTGCATCATCAACGGATTATTGATTTCATACATACCTTTACGTTTTGTAATCTCATGCCAGCCTTTACCGTCCCAGGGGCCTTCACCAAAGGTGATATGGCAATGTGCGCCTACGCCACCGGCAGTGCCCTCGTAACCACAAATCTTACCCTGCGCAAACGTAGCACCAACTTTAATTCCATACTTTACAAGCATATCGTCATTGCAATGCGCCGTCATAAAGAAAAGCCCGCCAGGTGCATAGACCTTTTCGTTCATACACTTGACGCGCTTCGTGTTTGTATAGAATGTGAAATTACATCTTGATGCAGTGGTGGAACCGTTATAAATCCGCATTACCTTACAACTAAACGGCGCATAAACAGGGGAACGTCCGGTATTCTCACCGGCAATGTCATAAGCAGTCTGGTATAGATGTGAATATGTATTTGCAGGCACGCCATCCACGGCAAACCCAAGACCCTGTGTGACCCGTAGCGTTTTCATCGGGAAAAGACAATACTCATCAAATTCCTGTTTAATGGGTTGGCTGGTTGGTGTGCTCGGCGTTACACTCTTCTTGCTCGGCTGACTATAAAGCCAATTCTTGTCAATACAATTCTTACCATGCACACAGCCATATTTATCAGCATACCCTTCACTACTGAACTGCCACGCGCAAATCATATCGCGGTGCGCATCCATCCAGCGGCCATACACACCGCTCGTTGGGAATGTCTCTGCCACATTGGAAAAATCCTTCTGTGTACCATACCACTTATAATAAGCAATCCACATGGAGATATTTAGCTTGTCCACATTGACCTGATTCATAGCCCAGTTCGCACCCGTATACAGACACGGGACAAAACCGGCATCTGCGATCATCTTTGCAGCTTCAATAATCAGTGTAGTATTATCACCGATACTCAAACCCATGACTTGATTCTTTTCAAGCTCCTGGTCAATGCCAAACCAGGAATCAATATTGTACTTTTTCGCAATACTGATCCACGCAGCTACCTCGCTGCGCATCACAATACGCGCTTTGTTCAAATCACCGCCGCACACGCTCTTATAATGCCACGTTCCAAATCCGTAACCGCCAAGGCGCATTCCGGCACTCTTTACAGCTGGCATATAAGCAGCAGCCTTACTATCCTCGCTCGTACCATAAGCCATGCGGCAGATAACCGTAGTAATACCGGCAGCCTTGCAGACAGCAGAATTAAATGCCGTCTGGTGCTTCGAAATATCAATGCACTTTTCCATTTTCATTTGCCTCCCAAATAAAAAACGGCACCGCCAAAAAAGCGATGCCATATTACAGTTGAATGTATGTATAATCAATAGTGCCAGCACCATTACCAGCGCCGTTGATCGTATGGTGATCGTCACTTATTTGAAGGTAAGACCACTCACCATTTTCTACCGTGCCATCACCGGGCCATCTGCTCAGAATTGCTTTTGTGATTCCAACAATATATCTATCGCTGCCAACATTCACGCCAACCTTTGTTGTGCCATATCTTAACGCGCCTGTAATATCATTTTTGGAAACAGCGTTTGCGTAAATTCTGCCGCCACCGTTGTGGTATCCCTGCGGTATTGTTACAGAACCACCGGGGTTGATCGTCCGGTTGAATGACCCCTGGTTGCCGCCCGCACAACTTACTGACCCAGCGCCGTTATACCAGCCTTGCGGCACCGTAATGTTGCTTCCGGAATATACAAAGGATCTACTTCCTTGATTACCTCCACTTACAGATACAGTACCGGAGCCGTTGTAATAACCATATGGTATCGTAATATTAGAACCACCATAGGTGAATCCTGTGCCACCTCTGTTCGGCATACTACCGGAATCAGCGACCTTATTCGTATTACCAGAAGTAAACGTAGTTCCTTCCAAAACATTACTTGCCCAGGCCGTTCCAAAAGCAGAAGCATTTACGCCAACATATCCGTCAGAACCAATTTCTTTATTAGCACCGCCAAACGCGCCGTAGTCAGGCCGCATACAAACACGCTTCACGCCGTCTGTATTTGTCTCCATACTGCACGCTGTCACAACATCTACACCACTATTCATGTTACTTGCATTTACACTTGTAGTAGCATCACCGCCACGGTCTTTCGGCAGCGACAAGTTCGGGATAGCGCCGTTCTTTACTTCCTTGTTGCCAGCATAAAACTTCTTGCCCTTCAGCACATCCTTTTCATTGGCGGTGGCCTGTGCCAACATGGAAGAAGATACACCACCGCCCGCCTTAAAATTTACCTGTGTACCATCGTAAGTAAACGTGACCCAGCGACCATTGATAATAATATCCGAGCCAGCATTCTCAATCGTTTCGGGGCCAGCATATGCCGGAACACCAACACCATTCACAGCAATCGTATCGCCGCTCTTAAAGGTAGCCGTACACTTTGCCTTACAATTCACGCCCTTGCCGGTAAAATTGTGTACCTTTGTATCAGGATCATAGCTATGCTTATATGTCCAAATCATCAAATCATCTGCAAAAACCTGATCCTTCACATAGGTTTCCACATCTGTTTTAAACAGTCGCTCCATCGCCATCACTGCGTGCGTAATCTGGTTGATCGACATTGCGTTGATTTGCATACGCTTCAGCGTACCAGTCTCGTCATTTTCCAACAGTTTTTGTGCTTCGGCATAATTGCCAGCAACACAATAGTCACGATACTGATTTGCTAATTCCAATGTGTCAGCCGTCACATCAACTCTATCTTCCCAGCTATCAAGCTCAGCAGGGAAATTTGTATATACCAGGTCATCATAGCGACCATCACTATTCAACTCAGCCATTTCATCCTCCATTATTTCTTAATGATATACGGGTAATACGGATAGAATTTCTGCATAGATACATTCATCGTTCCGCTTCCAAGCGACATTGAAATCTCTTTCACAATAAATTCTGCAGGTTCATGTTTTTCACCAACTCTGCCAGAACGCACCGTATACCCAATCTTCTTATTTACATCCAGCCATGGTATCATAACCATTTCTACCGATATCACATCTGTCAGTCTGCAGGATTTCCAATTCTCATACTCTGCTCGCTGCAAAGCCAGGTCATCCGTATAAATGTTATCATAGTCACCGCCGGAACATATTTTATTCCTACGCCCAATCTTCTCAATCGAATAAGGTGACTCATACATCCCCGTCGTATCCGAAGGGTCATTCGTAGAGATGTACTCCAGCACGTCACACGCCTCATCCTTCTTGGCTTGTTCCAGCGCAGCGCCAGTCAACGGTTTATCTGAAAGAATGACCATAGCATGTACCTGTGACTGCCCAAGAAACTGCATCCGTAGATTCTTTGCTTCGTCCTTATAACACTTGATAACGTAATATTTGCCTTTGTACATACGCCCGGCGGATATTGGTGTATCATTTCCGCTTTTATCTGTACCCTCATAAATAGTAAAAGGGCCATACGTATTACTACCTTGCTTGATAGTAACCGTACAGCCCTTTCCATTTTCCGCTGGTACAACAAAACTAAATTTCTTATTTGATTTTACTTCAAAATCCGTCAAAGAACTATCATATGTAAGCGTGTAATTGTTATTTGCATACGTTACATTCGCAGAATACCAGTCTGAGTCAACACTTGCGCCCCAGACCTCCGTGCAATTACGCACTTCCGTCTCATCAATCGAAACACTCTCGCTGATAACCAGTGGGTCTATGATTTCGTGGTTCAACATGACCGGATCATCTTTACAGCTCGGTATCTCACGGCACACAAACGTATCATCATCAAAGAACATTTCAAATGGATAGTATAAATCGCGCAGCGTTGTCAGTATCGTCCATACAGTAGCTCCTGTGCCAAATTCCAGGTCATAGGGGACAGTCCGCACCCAATAATCCACCATATATTTATTGATGTTCATGAGCTTCAGCGTTTCAATAATAGACTGCCGGATATCCCGCCCGGTCTTAATTTCAGTCGCCAACCCTGTAAGCTGACCTGCGATCGTATCGTTCAACAAACCAACCATGTCGGAGCAAGACAATGAAAGCGTGTGATTTGAAATATCATAAGAAAATCCATGCTGAGTGATAATGTACAACCCTAATCCATACCAATAAATTTCCTGTGTGCGGGTATCTTCCACACCAATGTAAATGCGCAGGTACTTATTTAGCCAGTCATAAACATTGTATGCGCTGATATTGCTCTTTGGGTCCATCACTGCATTACAAGAAAATGTCCGCCGTATATCACTACTGGCACTCACCGTGTAATTTCCGTCCGTGACAACACCTTCCAGTGAATCAATCGTCTTTAAATCCTTATTCAATAAGTTGATTCTCGTGTAGATTTTCTTTGTCCGTTGATATAACAACGCTATATCGTCTTGTGTGGGAGTATAACTCATACAAATCAACTCCCTTCTCGATTAAGCTCCGACAGACCATTATAATACATATCAGACGTACTATTCACATCTCCAATTTCCGTAAAGTTAAAGCTCGTCAAAATTTGATCCGGGTGGTTTTGTACTGCCGCACTCGGATTACTCGTAACATCGATCATCCAGATACGGCCATCAAAACACTTCAAAATCTTCGGTTTGTGATTTGTTAAAAACGCCATAAGCCTGTCTCTATATTTAAAGCTGGACGCTGTCTTAAAGATTTTTCTGTCCCAGTCTATTTCTACAAACAAACCCTGAACCGTTCCAGTATCATAGTTGGTATTGCCGTTAAAAAACACATAAGGATATCTACCATCCAATGTTTCTTTCACACTGGCTGGGTTACTCCGTGCAATACTCGGAATACTTTCGTCCGCAACTGTCTGGAATGTGTTGTCTTTGTCGCAGACAATGATACCGTCAAACTCGCTATAAACCGTACCGATGGTATATTCCATCTCGATATTGTTAATGACAGGAACGACCGCATACTCATAATTCGTTCTCGCCCGTGCGTATTTATCGATATATGTGAACGAGAAATCTTCAACGCCCGTAATAGGCACTTCTTTAATTGTGATCCATTCCATGCTTTCGCCCTGTTCGCGGCGCTTCACGCGGACCATGCTGACTGTGTCCGCACGGTATGCCAGGTTACCGCCGCGCAGGTTATTATCAAACTTTGCGTGTAGTATAGTGTCGCTCTCCCATGTGCTGATAATTGGTTCACCAAACCGCACAACATTTGTACTGAACATTAACTCATCAAAAGCACCATTTTCCAAGCGCACATTCGTCGCTGTGAACGGCTTCGGCGGCAGCGGGGTAAGGCTATCAGCCCCTTTATAAATCGAATACCCAAGTAACTCCATATTACCAATCCACCTCACTTGCCGCCTTTATTTCCGTATCAATATTGGCTCCTTCTGTCAACTTTACCTCATATAGGCCATTTACACACTTCATAGATACTGTTAAGAATGCTGTACCATCATACGCGATTTTATTGCTTTGTACCGTGTACATCTTGTTTATTTCCATAAGAGCAACATAGGTATATAATGTATCACTCCCGGTAAACCTGCGCTGCACCATATATAATTCAACAGCGCCGTCCTTGCCTTTTATCGTGATGAACTTGCGGTTCGGCTTAAATTTCATAAGCACCAGTTCCATGTCATATTTCTCAGGAACCACAAAGTTCTCGTCAAACACAACAAAACTACCATCGTCCGTCAAGTCAACACCAATTCGCGTAAGCCCGCTCTTTGTGTCGTCCATAGTAATGTACTTTTCCGGTTCAGGTTCACACCAGCCATCCACCGAAACGATATTACTCTTTACAAGGATATCGCCATATCTGAACCGGTTTGTCGGGTCAACCGCCAAGTATGTATTACTGACTTCATAATGTACATAGATTGGCACATATCCTGTATCCAGCTTCATGCCGTTTTGCGTAATACCTGTTGCACGCACATAATAGTTCGCATCATCTGACAAGTACGAAAGCACAAACGTCTTTCCAAGCGTATAGAATACACCGGATGTATCAACCGGCACCTTTAAATTGTTGTACAAGAAATACTCATAGCTATCCAGTTGCTCAGTCTCACCATCAGCAGGTGCGTACCGCAAAGACAAGTTATAACTTGAATCTCGTATAGTGTTCACACTTGTAGGGGACAACCCTTCAAAAACAAATGTAGGCGCAGTAATACACCAAAACTGCACCTTGTCGCTAAATTCACTGTACGTGACATCATTTGCGTTCACCCGTACACGAATATCAATATTGTAGGGGACACCGCTATTCTGTATCGACCCGGCTGGCAAAATAAAATATGGCTTGGACGTTTCACACGACCCCGTGTAAACCACCTTGCCGGTCTCATTGTTATAGATTCTTGCGTGCGTGCTTATAATCTGCTCGCCACTGTAACTGAACGTGAAGATATGCTCTTTCGTCGCATCAAACGCTGAAATAGCGTATAATACTGGCTTGGACATCCCTTAACCCCCTTCTTTCTCTTAAATAGCTATCATATATAGCTTGCTAAAATTGCCCTGTGGGGCCACCACAGCCACCTTCTGGCGCACAGAAAATGCAAGTTTTGTTGATATCGTATATTCGCTGCCAAACGCAGCTACGGTGTAATCATTACCATTCTTGGCCGTAATAACACCGATCGTACTCTTATCAAAAGCTGCCGTATCCAGCATCTTTCGTATTGTTTTGGTAACGCAGGAGGCAATCATATTTGCCAGCTCCTTGCTACTATCCATGATAAAACCTCCCATAAACACAAAAAGACCGCCCATTTCTGAGCGGTCTTTAAAAAGTATTCAAAAGTCATTTGACGAACTATGTCGTAATGTGATATAATACAAAAGCAATCAAAGCAGGCGCACATTAAACTTCGCCATTCATAGATGTAAAAATAGGCGTTCGCTTCCCATTCCGACCCACTTGTCTGTGGAGAGAGGGGAGTGATTTTGTTTCTTACCACAGCCTTCCAAGTGGGTTGAGATAATCCATAAGGAGGGATGCCGCCAATGAATATGCTTATTCATGCTTTCATCTCGTTTTTATACGGGTTGACTGTTAGCGATATCTGCGGAATCATTATGTTGTTTTATACGATGAAAATGTACGCAGAGAAGAAGTAAAGGGACCGCCTATTAGCAGTAGGCAGTCCCTAGTTATTTGGTAGTTACCAGCTACCATTTCTAATTACCGATAGCCGAAGCGAGCGTCTATGCGTCTGCTTTGGTTGTTTTTATTATATACCAGATTTTCCGGAAAGTCAAGTAAGCGCGTGTTGTTGTTACTCGTTCTTATATTCGCCGTATGTCGAGCCGTTTTTAATGTACGACCAAACAATCTTACAACACAAAATAACCCACCAAACATCAATCACAAGATTCAACAATGTCTTTGTGATTTCGTTTTGATTCATAAGTGCGCTTACAATCGTTGCTATAACGGCAATGATAATAACGTTAATAATTCGTTTTTTCATTAAAAACAATCCTCCATAATAAAATCAGCCCTGCTGAGTTTTGATGCTCAGCAGGGCATTTTGTTTGCATGAGACTCTCTTATATCCGCACACCCACAGCCTGCATAAAGCTGGCCGGAAGATTCTGCTTCAAACCGCGTGCAAGGTCATCGCTGTTTGCAATAGGATTGCTGATGACGATGTCGCCGACAGAAATACTATAACTCGTATCCCCACCAGTGTATACAGCCTTAGACGTATCCATGCGATTAAATTTATTGTATTGGCGTTCAAACCATTCGGCAGGATTCGCACCCATATCCCAGAGATTCTTGCTATAGGACGCAGGAATAACAGAATCACCACGCTCCAAATAAGTGTAACGCCCATTAGGACCGCCATGACGAACAACGATCTCAGGACCTTCCTCGTCAACTTTTGCCAGTCCAGTGCGTCGGATATACTGTGAGCCAAGCGCATGGCCTTCTGTACCACTCGTAGCATTCTCAGCCGCCTGCTTTGCGTTTGCAACAGCTTGGATCGCATCTGCTGCAGCCTGCGCCAAATTGCCTAACTTACCAATCAGAGTATCAACGGATCCTCCGCACGTTGCCAAAGCACCAGTCATCGTGCTTTGGAATGTCGTCATGCTGGTCCCAGCATTCGCCATATCAGTTTTAGCATTCTGTGCAAAAAGGCTGATTGTCTGCTTAATCGCGTTAAATTGCTGCTCGTTTGTCGTCGTGGTAGTATCAAGATTACTAAGATATTCGTTTAGCGTATCGGCAATCATACCGTAGTTAATATCATAGTTGTCCGCCAACTCAGACAGGACGTCCATTTGCTGCTGTCGATATTCAACAGTAACGTTCGTTTCGTTAGCGATGGCTTCGACATATTGAGCCGACAAGTCGGTAAGTACCTGTTCATTCTCTGCGATTTTCGCCTGCACATCATGCAGTTCGTCCATAACAGCAACGCGCTCACTGGTTGTCAGATTGCCGTTACTTAATTGATCACAAAGCTCAGCTTCACGATCTTTAAGTTCATTATTTTGTTCACCTGTAATCGCGATTTTCGTAGACAAGTCATCTAGCTTTGCCGTCAACGCTTCAGCCGCAGTGGCATAATTGTTCGTCGCCCCGGCAGCTCCGCCAGTTGATCCAGTGCCAGAACTCGTAGCAGCATTTTTCGCTTCTTCAGCAGCAGTCAACTGTTCCTCAATCGCGGCAAGCTGTGCATCAGCTTCGCCAATGGCCTGCATATTCGCGATAACATTGTCTTTATATGTTGTGTGCGAAGCAGCCATCTGTTCCAAAGACATTCCTTGAAACTCTGCGGCGGCGGCCAATTTCGCCTGATACTCGTCCCAGCTTGTACCAACCAAAGAGAGTGTATCGTTCCACTCATCTTTTAAAGCCTCTAATTTCTCGATTTCAGCATTCATTGCCTCGTCGTAGGCATCTTTTCTTGCCTCGATTTCAGCAATTTGAGCCTCCATCATTTCATCAAAGGCTTCTTTTTCCTGGTCGAGCTTATCGAGCATATCCTCGATTTTTTCGTCGTAAGCGTCCTTTGCTTTATCAATACCATCAATTTCAGAATCAATTTGGTTATCATAAGTATCTTTCAACTTTTCGACAGCATCAATCTCATCTTCGATTGCAGAAATCGCATCAGCACGACGCCACTCACGCTGTTTGTCATCTAAGGCATTCTGCGCGTCAGAAACAGCAGATTCATCTACCTTCCACTCAAAACCGGTGTCATGCTCATAAACACGCTTTGTACGCTGAGACCTAGCCTGTTCAAGCTGATCCTGTAATTTAGCCAACTCAATGGCGCGATCCTCTTCGTCATTGGCATCTTGCAGGGCTTCCTTCTTTTCTTTCAGCGCATCAATTTGCTTCTGATAAATATCGTCTTGCAGCTTCTTCTGATTTTGCAGTTCCTCTTTTTGCTTCTTATAGAGTTTGTCCTGCAAATCTTTTTCAGCTTTAATTCGCTTCTTTTCCTTATCAAAAGCATCATCTTTCAGCTCTTGCTCGTCCTTTAGGCGCTCCTTTTCTTTATCAAAGGCGTCATCTTGGGCATCCTTTTCATCATTAAGCGCATCAATTCGCTTTTCCAATTCGTCTACGGCAGCCTGGCCATAAATTTTCAGCTGATTCTGCTGTTCTTCCAGAGCTTTCTTGGTTTCCTCAATGGCTTCCTTCTGCTTGTTCAGCGAGTCTGTCAGCTCATCTACCTGCTTTGCCGCACCACCGGAGCTGCCACCGGCACCTTTAGCAGCGTTTCCATAGCCGCCAAGCGCCTTACCGGCACCAGCTGCAGAACTCTGAATCTGCGCCATTGTAGAATCAATCAACGCAAATTTCGCATTCAAACCAGACATTACAGCGTCCGCTGCGTCTGCGTCTACAGCAGCGGCTTTCCCATAAGCGTCAGCAAGCGCCTCCGCTTTAGCAGCGTAACCAGCCCAGTCTCCAAGATTCTTGTATTGTGCTGCAAGAGTATCAATCACAGCGCCCTTATTCGCCAACGCAGTCGCCGCACCACCGGCAGTAGAGATTTCGTTATTTTGTGCAATGGTGTTTAACTCCTCCATTGCTTGCTGCACAGCAGTGGCCTTTGCGTCATTCAGCCGCGCATTCGCCACACTCTGGAAACTCTGCATATTCAAACTCAACTGACCATTCTGGTCAATCAAGCAAGCAAGATACTGGTCGTCCAGTGTCAGCAGCGACTGCAGCGTATCCATACTGAGCGCACCATACTGGTTATACTCGTCAATAGCACTTGTCAGGCTATTATAAGCCGACTGGATACTGTCAATCTGAGAGTTTAGATTACTCCAAACTTCATCCAAATTAACATCTTTTGTCGAATCCCCAAAGTTGCTATTCGCATCAGCCGCTTCATCGGCAGCATCCGCGTATTCCGGGAAGGCTCCATTTGCTACATCGAGAATAGCCTGTTTGTAATCATCAGAATAACTCTTCCCTTCGACTAGGCTATCCTTAAATTCTTCAAATGCTTCTTTGCTATCAATCGTAGTCGTCTGTAAGGCTTCTCCAACCTTAATGATAGCATCATTTTGGTTCATGGCATCTAACGCAGCTTGGTACTCATTTACATTGTCTTCAAGCGTGCCCTTCATGGAAACAAGGCCATTCCACAGTTCATCCTGCGAAAAATCTGCATCCTCAAAGTTATTATTTAGATACTCGATTGCCTGATTAAGTTTATCATAAGCAGCGAGCACATCTTGTGCTTTTGAAAAATCAAAGTCACCCAAATAATAATCTCTGCCATTACCATAAGCGGAACCAATCCCAGCGTCGGCCAGAGCTTGTGCGTATTTTTTACTATCACCACGTAACTCAGTAAAATCGCCTTTGTTCCCAAGTGGACCAACCGTATTTTCAAGATCTCTCTTGGCATTGTTTTTATTAGTGACCAGGTCACTTCGTGCATCCTTTGCATTTTGCAATGCAATATCACTTAAAATCTGCTTCTGTTCCTCGTACTTACCGTTCGCCAGGTCGATCTTATCAAGCAGATCATCCATCTCACTGCTCTGACCCTTAAACAATTCAAGAATTTGTTCCTGCAAACTCTTCGCTTTCTCAGTAGAGGTAGTATCCCACTCAGCGCTGTCGCCAAGTTCATTGTAGGATTTTGCAAACTCCTCCATCTGCGTCTTGGCGCTCTCGAAATCCGTGGCAGCCTGTTTTGCGGAGTCTGCAGCATCTTTCAACCCTTGCTTGTAATCCTGATACGCGCCGACAATCTTGTTTATAATCAGCGTCGCCATGAACGAAAGACCAGCGTTTAGCAGTACAGTACCGGCCTGCAAAGCAAGCGTTTCGAGTTTTGCCCCAGCAAGGTAACCAATATAGCCTTTCATAGAGGCTTCTGCGCCATTGAGGGATTTGAGGTAAGTTTGTAATGAACCATGTCCATTTGAAATTGACGTATAAAACGCATCGCTACCAAGCGTCGCATTATCCTGTTCATTATTATATGCAACAAACGCAGACGATGCGTCCTTTATTGTGCCAACAAAACTTGTAAGACCTTTGGAAGTAAAAGGTGTTAATACCTAAAATGTTATTGAATGTGCAATATGATTGTTGTATAATTTTGACATAATATGGTCTTACAGGAGGTATAAATCATGCGCAGTGCTGCAAATAGCGTTATAAAAGGTAAGTACGAAGGACGTGGACTAACTTTCTTAGGCGATTGGGATTTTTCTTATATTTCTAAAGATACCGTTGATCATTACGAAGTTCTCGACCAAGAGTCCGCCAAGTCTATGTCCTCCGCGCTTGCTCGCGGCATCGTAGGCGGTGCTTTACTTGGGTCTGTCGGCATTGCCGCTGCCGTCACAGCAAAAACCAAAAACATTTACACCGTCGTTGTCTACTATAAAGACAGCGACGAAAAGAGTATGCTTGAAATGGACGATAAAACATATCGGTTGTTTTTAAAACAGATGTTTTGATGGCAGCTTTCCAGACGCGACAACGCCGTCAAGTGCCCTTACTGTAAGTCGTGGGACACCGATAAGATAAGCACTGCTTCGAGAGTTGCTAGTGTCGCCATGGTTGGAGTTGCCAGCGGGAAGATAGGGGAGGAGTGGCACTGTAATAAATGCGGGTCGAACTTTTAAAAGGGAGAGTGAAGCATGCGCTATGTAAAAAGATTAAACCTCATTGACGACGGTATTTACGAACCGCCAATTTCTAATGGCAAAGTGCATTACAAGAATGGTAAAGAAGCCGACGTAAAAATACTTTGGGATACCGGATGCACCAACACGACCATCTCCAGTTCTGTTGCAAAATACTTAGAAACAGAAATAAAAGACGAAAAGATTTCCGTTGACGGCGTAAATGGTAGAAGCACAGAAGGGACGTGTCGTATAGGACTAAGTCTTTATAGTGATAGTGGTAATCACGTTTTCACAACAACCGACTTAAAGGTTTGTGTATCGGAAAATATGAGTATGGATGTTTTACTCGGAATGGACATTATTAGTCATGGTGATTTTTCATTAACTAATGGTCTTGAGTATTTAACTTTAGAGTTTTCCTTCTAGCCAATTCTTTTTCCGCATCATAAACAATTTCTCCGGTTTGCCCATCAATAATTTTCATTTTATCTTGAGCAAAAGGCTTTTTGATTTCAATATATCCGGGGATTATCCAAAATTTATACTGTTTATCATTCATTCTTACACAACCTCACTTCTGGTACGACAACACTGCGTAACCTAGACTTTTCATTTCATCATAAAAATAGTCTTTGTCTGTTTGAGATTTCAACCATTCCCGAAAGCGAATAGTTTCTGGTGCAGATTCATACTCAGCCTTTAACTTTCTTCGGAGTTCTTTACTCTTTTCAAGATTTTCCGCATCCATCATGCGCCGACTATACATCAGTTTCATGATTTATACTTCCTCTTTGAATCAATAATTTCCTTGTATATCTTATTCACTTGTATCGTATCCGCTCGTCTGCGCATTTCAGTTTCGCTCATCTCGTTAATATAATTTTCCGAACCATAATGCTCCAAAAGAATACGTTTTACTTCTTTAATTGGCGTTGCTGATTTTCGATAAGTTATCATAAATTATCACCACCCAAAATAAGGCCATTATACAATTATTTCTCTCGCCATTGGCAGCGGGCGGGAACACGCCTATAGTTTTGCACATTCATATCTACCTGCTTCTTTAAGTCGTCTTAGGCACAAACCACTTCCAAAAGTTCGTGTTGTTACGTCTGAGGCAGATTTTCTCTATGTTTCCATAGAAGTTCTGACTATCCATCCGGCGATTGCCCGCCGTCCCTTTGTAGTCGATGTACCTCCTGTTTTGGTAGGCTGCTGACCGCCCATTATTATCACCACGTAGCACCTTGTAAAACAAGGCTTTTATCTCAGCATATGGCATCCATACATTTGTTTCTGCCTTTCGGCACACCTATTAACATGCAATAGGGTAGTATGGCTTTAGGGTTTCCCAGCACTCTAGGGGAATGTTTATAGACTTGCATCCTATATTCTCTTGGCAATGAATATAAGCGGGCATATTAACTTTACCCCAGTCTTTCTTAGATAGTGTTCCGTATGTGCTTACAGCAGCAACCAACGTAGGAACAAGCTCATTTGCCTTTACAAGGCCGTTTGTGAAATCAGTTACACCTGTCGCCAGATCAACAAAGAACTTCACAATATCACTATCAAGCAAATTGATAGACAAATTCTGGAACGCAGAACTAAGCTGATTCAGTTTACCTTGAATAGAAGACATGTAAGTGTCATTTTCTTTCATGGCAGAACCAGCTGCTTGCTGTGTCTGATTCAGAGTGTCTTCTGCAATTTGGAACTGCTGAATTAGCGCCTGCACAGCGTTTGCATTTCTTTTACCGCCAAGCAATTTCAAAAGGCTTGCCTGCTCTTTATCAGTAAGCTGGTCATAAACACCGGAAATTTCCTGCATGATATCGTACACATCTTTATATGTATCTTCATCAAGCTGGATATCGACCTTACCTTTTGTCAGTGCAAGAATAGAATCCCGCAGTTCGGACATAGAGCTTGCACAATACTCTGCATCTTCTCCGTTTTCTTCCAATTCAGTCTTTGTAGCACGCAAATACATAGATAGTGTCTTTAGTGCTGTGCCGGTCGTAGCGCTGTTTTGCAATACAGAGTTCATCGCTGTACCAAGCGCAACAGTCTTTTCAAACGATGTATTTGAGGCAGACAGGGCAGCGGCAGACCGCTGTAAAATTTCAGAAATATCCTGCGCACTGACAGGTTCCGTATTTGCCACCTGGTTGATAATATCTACAACTCGTTCTGCGTCATCAGCTACAAGGTTAAATCCCTTTAATGTGGAAATCAAATATTCAGACGCCTGCGTAGCCGAGTCTATGCCGTCACCAACATTTGCAAATAAGCTGCTTACGCGAGCAAGTTCTTCGGAACTAGGCAAATTATAACCAAGTCGCGCCCAGTCTGCAGTAGTCTGCACATAGTCAGAAATATCTGCACCAAGCTCACGGGACTGTTGTGCTGCTCGCTGTGTAAACTTTGCGTAGGAAGTATCCGTTTCATCCGTGACCTTCTTCAGCTCAGTCATCGCTGTATCAACTTCTACAACGTTCTGATATACCTGCTGTAAACCTTGCTGTACAAGATGGATACCCGCCATAACGGCAGCAGTCTGGAAATGTTCTTTCCACAGCCGTGTAAACTTCTGGCCAAGCGTTTCTGTAGTCAGCCCAAGTGCTTCAGCTTGCGCCTGCACGGAAGCCATAGTTGCACGGTTTTCTTCCAGCGTGCCAGAATAATTTTTAACAGAAGAATCCAACTGTTGGATTTGCTTCCAAAGATCAGCATTGCTCGAAAGGTTCGGATTCTGATTTACAAACTTATCCAGCTGCGCCGATAAATTATCAAAGCCAGTCTTATTAGCAAGCATATTGCGTTGTTTTTGGCCTTCCGCCGTCGCAGCCGCAATCGCAGTACCAAGCTCTTTATAGCACTGTGCAACTTCCTTTAAACTCTCCGCTTCTTGACCTGGCGTAGCTTTTGAAATCGCAGTTTCCAAAGCTTGATATTTCTGCGTGACATCAGTCATGGAAATACCGAACTTGCCATAATTCTCTGTAAGATTACGAATCTGCGTATTGGCCTTGTTCGTATAATCTTCCATAGAGGCTTTTGCGAGTGCATTTGTCTTGTTTGCCTCATCAACAGAGTTGACATATTTGTTCTGTGCAACAGTATTTTTTTCAAACGCAGACTGCAGTGCTTTAAGAATCGTAACATTATCCGTTGCACTTTCGCCATATTTCTGCTCATACTGCGTAAGCAGTCTTTCGGCTTCAAGTTGTTTTTGTAGTGCGTCGCCACTATAAAAACTCTCTCCGCGCTTATCTCCGGTGCGCTGCGCATCAATCAAATTTTTATTTGCCTCTGCATACGCATTAACTGCATCAGCGGCAACTTTAGCGTCGGCGGCTTGCTCTTTTATGGCACTACTATTCAGTGCTTTATTAGCATTGTTTTGAGCAACTGTTACCTTTTCAGCACCAGAGGCAAGCGCTTCCATATACCGCTTATCATCTGTAATATTTACACCAAAAGCACGCGCACTATCTATTGCGTTACTAAGCTCCTGATTTGCACGCTTAACAGATTGGTCAATTTCATCAGCATTACCAGTACGACCGGCCTTTATCTCGTTATAATACTGGACTTGCAGACTATTTCTTTTTTCTAGCGCAGCAATAACTTGGTCAACAGCGTCTCTTTCGCTTGCAACATCATCCTTCGCCGACTTTGTTATATCCATTTTCGCAGAGGCGGCGGCAGCATCCTTTAGTCTCGCTGTTTGTAATTCTTTAGCTTCTGTTATTTCTTTTGTTAGTTGTAAATATTTTCTATCATTAACAAGAAGTTCATCGAATGCTCCTATGTCAACTTTATCAACACTATCGAAAACAGCCTTTTGCTGTGACTGTATTTCATTGAGACGTTCCTGCCAAACGTTTAACTCGTTTAATTTATTCTCGTTGCCGCTTACTTTACCAATTTGCTCAGTAATATACTTTTCCTGTGAAAGCAAGTTATTAAGTTCGCGTACTTTACCCTTTAATTCATCTTCTTTAGAAAGAAGACTATTTAAACTCTGGGTGGCGGACTTAAATGCGTTCTTCCCAACATCACCGATATCAACCGCATTTTTCAAATTCTTTTTAATGCTGTTCGCTGCATCTTTGCCAAACGCTTCTCGCAAACTGTTTTCCAGCGACTTCTTATCAACTTTCAGCGTGACCTTAACAGGATTATTGTCTGCGTACTTTTGTACATTGCCAAACTGTGTTTTCAGTGCGTCCTGTGTCGCATCCAGATTAACTTTAACTTTAACGGCTAATTCATTCGCCATATAAACCATCACACTCCTTAAAAATTTAATGACGAAATGGCCTATATGGCCTTGTATTTATTCATAAACCAGTCTTTTAAACGAGTATAATCATCAAAATTAAAAACCCCGCTACACTTTTACAAAAGCATAGCGGGTTATAAAACTATTCCTATCATTTACGCAATTCCCAGGTTAGCATTTCTTCATACTTCTGGTGTACATTATGGTTTCCACCAATCGCCTGGTATCTGTCAAATAAGTCAATCAAACTCTCTTTGTCCCGGATCGTCAGCGTTTTGGAATCATAATTCTTGTCGTAAATGTGGTTGATTGTATTGCGGAGTTGGACTATATCCGTCTCCGTCTGCGACTTAAAGTTTCCCACAACTTCCTGTTTCCACTCTTTGTCGTTTCGGACGTGCTCTTCCATCATCCCTTCCAACTTTTCCAGGGCTTTTTGCACATCCTTAATGTCTTTCTTTAAATCGTCACTGTGGGATACCTTTTGTATCTTCCCAATGACCCATTGTCGGATCGGCTTCACAAAGAACATTACACAAGCGCAGATAGCTGTAATTGCGCCAGCAACAGAGCCGCCGACCTTGATTGTCTCTACAATCTCTTCGATTTTTAACACCCCTTACTTTTAAAGAATAGGGCAGGGGAGACCCTGCAAACTTAAAGCCTTGCCGTGTAAAAATATAACGCTGCAAGGCTATTTTTATAAAACATATTTAACGTGTCTACGTTATTTTGCTTCTGATAAAATATTTATTTCATGAACGTCACGGTTTACATTATTGAATCTCAACACTAAATGGCATGTAAGATATCAACGTTCCTCTAAACCATGACGGTATGGTTACATTTGTAACATTTCCATCAGCACTTGTTGTCATAGTGTTCAATAAGTGTTTGTTTATAAAGTTACTGCCACCAACAAGTGAAGCAAAACAATTTCCAAGACTTGACCCGGCAATAATAAACACAAATTGTTCAATGCTGGACAAGATTATTTTCATCGTTCTGCTATCTCCGCCTGTGTTTGGTATAGATATCATATAGGATTTTGTTCCACCGTGATCGTTGCAATAAACAGAATTATTTTTGTCTGCCTTATTACCCAGCGCATCCCCAACCGCCTTAGCGTCGGCGGCTACTGCGCTTTTCGTTAATGTTTCGTCGGGGGGGGGTGTAACTTCCCTTGATTACATTTCCCATAAGACTCTCCTTCGATTTTATAAAAGGATCAAGCTGTCCTCTGCCATATATAGCAGGTAATATATTTATTGACAATGGGCATGGGCTGACCAGAACCGGCGTATGTAACATATTCTGTCTGACCAGTAATATTAGTTCGTTCACTACTACGCATTGTGAAATAGTCGTCCGTAGACCCTGACTGATACCCATTTTTGATAGCAACACCATTAGCTGTGTGTCTATGCCTTGGCATCTGCGCCTCCGTCTGCGTCACTTCCCAAGCACCACCTGTTTCCCCGGCGGGGTGACTCGCATCAGCCGCCCGCAGCATACAGTCGGTTATTTGTGTCCATGTCGTCCCCGGCCAGCGCTCACTAGGCGTCGTCTTATTCATTGTCGTCAATATATCGTCCACATCATATGGACAGTTCTTCGGAGCTGAGATGACTGATTTCATACAGTCACCTTGTGCAAACTGCACAGAGCTACACTAAGATAGCCCCCCCCCCGGACATATAACATAAATTTGTCATTTTGCTCAATCCTCCAAATGGTTTATAATTTTAAAATCACTGTATAGCTCCAGCCATACGACTGTGGCACTGTCAGCGTACTGCCAGAAAAGGACATATACCCAGTACCGTCGCCTCCTGGTAGCTGTTTATCAAAATTGGTAAGCGTCCATATACCCCAATGGTTTGCTAAGATACCGATATTTCCAACCGTCTTGCTGGCAGAACCACCATTGATAGTTAAAATAAGCAGTATTCTATTACTGGCCAGGATACCGGACACATCAATGTCTTTGCTGTAGCTAGATAAGACTGGCTCTAGCTTACGATTCAGCGCATCTCTAACTACAGCCGCATCCGCCGCAATGCCGTCCTGCGTCAAAGTTTTATCGGGGGGGGGTGCTCTCCTTAATTGATCTTCCCATAAAGAACTCCTTTTCTTACGCCGTTCGTCGCCACATATTTGTGACATAATACGGCGGCATATTATTGTGGGGCTGGTCACCACCAAAGCTACTAAACGGCCAAGAGCCAATTCCATCACCAGTATCACCGCTCATATTCAATGACCAGTATGGGTCTTTTTGTTTGTTCGTGTTTTCCCAGTTACAATTTGCATTAGGCCGAATTACCGGCAATTCCGCTTCTGTCAGCTTATGACTTTCTTCACCACCGGTCACGCCAACACTCCTGCCACTGCCAGACCCAAATAAAAATCGTCCTTCCATCTTGACCCAACTTGTTCCGGGCCAAAATACAGAAGGACTTTCACTTCCATCATAAAAACACCACATACCAACCGGGAATGGGCATTTCACTCCATCAGCAACGCCTCTTCCCATCTCACCGCACCCCACTTTCGCAGAATGCGTCGGAGGCACTATTATCTAGTACCCCCCCCCCGCAAAATTTTTGTAAATACTATTCATAGTCCCCTCCAAAAGATAAATCGTCATTACGCTTTTCTGAACACATGCAGCCCGGCATTCAGGTGGATAATCGTACCAGACGGATACGTTGTGCTTGTTGTGGTGTCATAAATTTTTGTAAGTGCCTGGCAGTTTGCATACTGATAGTTGCCCCACTCTGTAGTCATCGACAACATACCGGCATTGCAGATATTGCTCTGCCCGCTGATATTACCAGCCATAGAGGCAGACCCCAAGATACTGACTTCTCCATATCCAAGGTTCGCAATCAAAACAGCTGCGTGCTCAGGGATGTATCCATTTGCATAGCCGCTTTGGAATTGAATCATAATAATCAAATAGGTGCTGCTATTCCATTGGTTTGCCGTGATTAAACCGCCGCTGTAATACCCGGCATTCAGCTTGTAACTCTGGCCTGGCTGCACTATTTCGTTTACATAACCATAGGATGGCATTGTCCCGGTCTTGATATTATCATCCGCACCGGCATAGAACGTTTTACCAGTCAATACATTGCTTGCCGTTGCCGTAGCATCAGACACATCCGCGCCGCTTGCACACATCAAATTCAAAGCCATCAGTACACCTCGCTTTCGCAAGGCATACTCAGGATACTGTCATGCAGTACCCCCCCCCATGCGTGGAATTTCAAATAGTTCATAAACAATATCCTCCAAAGTGAATCAGTAAATCATATAGAGCTTAAACATAACCGTCATTCTTATTTGGTTCTGTGTGCCGACACCAAATCCATTCATGGTTACGACACCGGTACTTGCATTGTAAGAAATAAAATCTCCGCAGTTTCCTGTATTTCTATAACCACCGCCACTGCTGCCATCGTATTTATGTGGGATTGCGATAAAGTTATTGCGGCTTAGTTGATTATAAATACTAGGATAGTTTGCCTTGACATTGTAACTAAATCCGGTCCAAGGTGAGTCTTGTTGCCCAAGATAAACCGTTGTATAGGTTCTGTTTCCAGTTACCTTCCCGCTCCCGTTATGATACCCAGCAGGTATTGTCACACTTCCGCCTGGGTTGACGCTACTGTTCCACGCACCTCTGTTTGTCATCGTACCGCCAAATTTAAGCCCATTAGAACTGGATGCACTCACGCCAGACAAAACGTGTCCAGAACTCGCATTGCCCAAATTAGAAGCATCAATGCCAAGTCCGCCCTCCGTGTATCCGCTCGTTTTATACATCCATATCTTAGAGCCTTCCAGTGTCAGTTTCTCTGCATCAGGCCAACGCCCATTGTTCACCATCGTACCGGTCAACAAGGTCCCGCTGCTATCGACCGCAGTCTTGTCTTTTAAAATATCTCCCGCACCAGCTGTTGTACTCGGCAGCGCATATGTACCAGTAACCAGCTCACCATCGCCATTATAGGCTGTCTTGCCGGATTTGATATCCCCAGCCCCGGCGGTTGTAGTATCCAGCACAGCACCACCGGCGCTCATAAAATCAATCGCCATACTATCTCACCTCACTTCCTGTTTTGATGTAAAAATTTATTCGCTTATCGTTATACTCGGTGTACTCCAGAACACAAACACGTCACCCCAGGAACCTTCATCAGACTTGCCAGAAATAACACCATTGGAGTGTGTCACGCTTCCAGAACCATGGAGAGTGTGGGTTACAATGTCGTTATTGTACCCTTTCCACACAAGTGTAAAAGCAAAACAGCCAGCACTTTGATCAATTACATACACCAGAAAATATCTTCTGTAATACTGTTCTGTCGTATCCTCGTTTGCTGTGATTTTGAATGCAAAGTCAAGGCCACTCATGCCAAGCACCTTAAAACACATACCGCCCATCTGCATGCCAACTGCTCTGATCTGTTCCGTCACACCTGCAATCTTATTCCCAACCACCGCCGCATCCGCAGGCGACCCCGCTAAACTCAGCGTTTCATCTGCGGGGGGGGATTCTTCAATGCTCTGCCCATGGCTTACACCCCATATTTCTCGCCGGTAATTTCCTCATACTGTTCTGCGGTAATAACGCCTTTCTTCACGGCGTTCTTCACCATGGCCTTGTTCCACAGCTTGGGATACCAGCGCTTAATTTTCTCAAACATAGTTTCACCTCGTTATCAGTAAGGCATCACGCAATGCGTCGCCAGCGATACACGGTGCGGTATGGCTGCATATTGTTGTGGGCATTGCCACCGCCAACTGAACTCGTAGTAGCCCCGTAAGCTGTTACATATGTACGATACAGTGTTTCACCTGGACCATGATAATTATTAGTTGAATAGTCAATAGAAACACCATAATAAGACGTTTTATATTCAGACCAACCACTATAACCTTGTACAGACATATTTTCATAGTGTTCATGGTCCGGTATCTCATCAATCGTCAACATATGGTTTTCTTCGCCGCCCTCACTGCCAATTCCATGTCTGCTGCTCACGCCAATCGTTGTACGCCCCGCACCATACGCTTCCCACGTACCATACCCAAAATAATCATGTACCTTATCAGCCGTACTCAAATCCGGCGCATTCGTGATTCCTGTTGGATCAAACTCAAAAATATAACCTAGAGGGAGTTGTACCCCCCCCCTCAAAACATTTCTGCCCATATCACTTGCCCTCGCTGTCAGCTGCCGCAGTGTCCGTGGTAGTGGAATCTTTTGTATCCGTAGCATCCGTGCTTTCGGCTGTGCCTGTGCCAGAATTGTCCTTACTGTCAGCAGAGCTGTCCGCAGTATCGCCAGTACCAGCGCTATCAGCACCGTCCGCGCCTGTATCGCCAGCACCGGTATCCTCTCCAGAACCACTCTCACCCTCGTCGATCATAAGCGTATCAGTCATCATGGCGGTGTATGTAACCTGTGCGTCGATTGCGTCAATACGTGCAATTTTTTCTGCCTGCTCCGCTTCCGCAGCAGCCTTTTCCGCAGCCTCTTTTTCAGCCGCTTCCTGCATCTTACGCATTTCTTCCGCTTCAGCAGCCTTGCGCTCTTCCTCGGCTTTCTTGTCCGCCGCGATCTTAGCAAGCTCTTCCTCGGTGTAGGGCACGTACTTCTGCACGTCCTCCCACTCATCCCAGGCAGCCTTGGCCGCAACGTCCTCCACCTCATGGCGCAGACCCTTCGGATTCTCCAGCGACACAGTGCCTTCCATAACTTCCAAATGAAAAACCCGCTCAACAGCCTCGTGGTGTTCCACAAGGTGTCGGGCAGGTTCCAAATGACCTTTTTCCAGGTCAGGATTTTTTAATTCAGTTGTAAGGGATTCATCAAAAATCTTCATCTTTCCCTCCTCGATAAAATTATTATTCTATACGTTCCCAGTAAACACGGGTAATGTAGGGCGGCATATTGTTATGGGGTTGGCTGTCAAGTGTGTAATTTGTGTTTAAACCATTTACAATGGCGTCATGATTACAAGTTGCCACATAATTGTTGCTATTTATCGCAAGACCACCAGTCCAAGCAGAACCACTTACCGCAACAGTTTTTCCAGCATTATTATCGATACTAAATACTGCACGGTCAGGTAATTCTTTTGGAACCAGTACATGGCTTTCCTCGCCGCCAGTCTCTCCGACCGCGTGCCCGCTGGATGCAGCTAAAATAAACCGTCCTTCCAGCTTTTGCCACTTCGTACCAGGCCACACACTCTCCGGCGCAAAACTCGTATCACTCGTGTAAAATCCCATGCCTACAAACCATGGGCACACAACACCGTTCTTTGGCAGTTTGCTCATACCGCCACCCGATGCCGCACATCAAGGGCTACTCTGTCACGAGTACCCCCCCCACGCTAATAAACCCTTGTTCATTTCACATTCCTCCATCACCGCGCATACCAGTAAACAGTAATGTCACAGCTTGGTTTCTTCGATGCCTTGACCGTAATAACAGCCTTATCATTGCCGTCCGCCGTCGTTACCTGTACTGTTTTGGAACTGCCGTTGATAATGCTTAACGCCTTCAGTAGTTCCTTGTTCGTGTCGTTGTTGTCCGTGGTTTGCGCCAGCGGTGCGCTCAAATTCATGCTCGGTGTCAGAATAGGGCCACCATCCACGGCTGTAACATTTGCAGTCTGTGTGTGATAGTCTGACCGCGAGGAAGCACCACCTTTCCACGCATCCACGGCAAAAGTGGCCTTATACAGCCACATACCATTTCCGGCCTCCTGTACCTTGCTCACGACCTTACCTTTGCCGTTGCCGACATACAGTACGCCCTCGCTGTCTACAGCCGGTTCTCCATATTCCAATGTAGGCGGTGCTTCTGCGGTCAAGTCAGAACTCTTGCCGCCACCCTGCCTTTTAAAATAAACAGTGCTCACTACGCACCTCCTTTAATTTATATCGTCAATACGTTGTATAGTGTGCAACGATGTATGATGTGCCTGCTCTCAGTGACGCCGGACTGCGCACACTACCATCTGGATAAATCCAACCAACGCCAAGCAATGTGTTTGAGTTATCCATAAAGAAAGCAATACTATATGCGGCAACCGGTTTTGGGAGACCAGTAATTACAGTCGAGCCTTTAAACTCGGCTTTCGTAGTGATAGTTAAATACACACTTACATTTTTTCCTGTAATATAAACTGCGTCATTGTTAAGTGTCACATCAGAAGTTGCTGCAAACCCGCTATATTTTTTATATGTTTGCGCATCCGCCACACTCTCTTGCAGTGCCTCAATCTCTTCTTTGCCAATACTTTGCTTTACATCTTGCATCTGTTCACCTCATTTCTAAAGCATAGACATATTTACTGATATACTTATCTCCTCGAGTGTCTTCCTTTACTTAATACAGAAATATGGGCGAACGCCAAGAACAGTGGTAGCGTATTCGTATTTTGCAATACCTTCGTAATTGACACTGGCGAAATGGTTAGCGGTAATAACGTCTCTTAACCACCATGACGAACGATTGATACGGCTCGGCTCGTGCTGGAACAACGGTAACTGTGATTTCTCTACACGGTAGTTAGCCGTGACATTGCTACCGTCAGAAACAGGGGAGAAAATACCACTGCCGTAGACCATCTGCTCGCACATAAGGTCAACTTCGGAATCGCACCATGCGCAGCCGGAAGCACGACCATTCTTAACGGCGTTCGTCAGATAGATTCTGTGTTTCAGAACATGACCGCTGAACGCACTTTTGATAGTGGTCTTAGCCTGTTCAAGATTGCTCTTGTACATATCCGAACCGACATAGCCGCCAGCCGTAGTATTCGCCGCACTACCTTCGTAATTGCCAGAGCTGGTGTTGTGCATTTGTGCGTTGTACAGGCAAGTGTCCGGCACGATAACAACATGGTGGTCGGTACAAACATCATGTTGAGAGTCTATATCGCCAGTGTTTAAAAAATAATCAAACGCCGCGATACGGTAGTTGATGCTGTCCTTGTTCCAGTAGTCCCCGATGTACAAATCATCAAACGTGCCTGCGTCAATAGCTGCGTACTCTGCATCGGTAGGCTCAATACCAAGTCGTTTCCCCCGATACACAGCATTGTGCGCCCCAGCGTTTGGTGCCGTCATAATGCGCAGCAGGTCGTCTCTGCTGGTTTCGAGGTATGGGTTATTTGTTGCTCCACTCATACACTCACCTCCAAAACAAACACCACAGCGCTGTTCGCATAAAACTTAGATTTCATCATGTCATCAACCCCCAACGTACCACTACATCACAGCTCGGTTTCTTCTTCACAAGCGTAGTCACTGTACCGCTGCCCGTCTCCGTGCATCCGTCACAAATCACGCCAAGCGCAGTCTGCAGGGTCAAATCCGTCGCCGCAACGCCGGTACTCTGTACACTGCCAGCTGTCAAGAACTCCGAGTTCTCTGTTACATCCGGGGCATTCTCTGTCTCCGCCACAAGCGCCACAGTCTGCTTATAGTTGTAGCCGTTGGCCTTCTCCGCACTCGATGTATCTGTCCAGCCATCCAAGGTATAGCTTGCCTTGTAAATACCCAGCTGCGGCGTAGTCGCATACTCGGTCACACTCACACCGGGGCCTTCGTTGATAACTACTACCACATCACTGGTCGGGGCTGTGCTTGCATAAAAGCTAATGCCGCCCTCATAGTTCTCCATCAACGCGATCTGCCTGAAACTGTCCGTAATATGCGTCTTGGTCGAAAATTCAACGACACTGCTTTCCTTCATACCTTCCACAGCAACTTTGGCCCGCTGCGTGTAGGTTTCCACCGCATTGTCGCTCATGGCAACACTGTAACTGCCTGCCGTCCAGGCACTGGCCGGGATCGTCACCTTGATCTGCCGCACCCGCGCCTGATTAACAGGGTCAATTACATTAGCCACGATTTCGTCAATTTTTTCCTTGACATTTACATTGTTCTCGCCATCATACTGCACCAGGCTTGCATAAGTCGGGTAGGCATAATGTTTGTCGCCCACCTTAATGCCGGTGCTGCTCTTATATAACTCGCTCACATCAGCACCTCCTTAGTAAGCCCCGCCGTCAATATAGTCGCAGGTAGATTTGTATTCTTCCAGCGTCGTCTCTTCGCTGTCATGCATACACAATTTATCCAACACGATCGCGTCGGTTTTCTCTTTGTCCGCAGCACTCATCAATCCGGCCACCGTCTTCGTAGCCTCATTGTAGGTCGTGTCCTGCGTGGTAAATTCCCCAGTCGTACCGTCGCCGCGTGTGTAGGTCACAACACGCCCATCCACTTCCATCTTGCGGATATAGCCAGTAATAGCCTGGTCCCTGGCATCATTCACAGCCTTCTCTGCACTTTGGGCCGTCACGGCAGATTTGACTTCCTTTTCGCTGTCTGCCGTATTATCGACCTTATCCAGCCCAACATCAGTTTTCGTCAAAGCCCGGAATGTCGCAGGTCCATTGGTATTCGGCGGCGCAGCAAGCACGGTGCTTTTATCGCGCTCTTCCGTTACGTCGTAATACTCTGTATGTTTGTGGTCTTTCGGGGCCTTGTCGTCGATCATGCCTTTCAGCACTTTGCCCTGCGCGGCAGCCAGGCTCTCGTCAGCCGCTTCACTGTCCAGGTTGTTCTGCACTCCGCGCCAGGTATCTTCCTCGGGCGGCACATACCCCAGCGCATCGGTCACATTCTTATTAGTCAGCGATACTGTACCGCCAGTCGCGGTAATATTTGCACCAATGCGCACACCGCCCAATTCTTTATCTGTAGCTGCGGGTAGCGTATATTTGTTGGCACCTTCCTCGATGCCATCCAATTTCTTTTTATCTTCGGCACTTTGCAGGCCGTCTTCTGTCTCTGTTGCAACACCGTATTTATAGTTCAGCCGGACCCAGTCGCCCAGATACAACCACATTTCACCATTCGGCAGGCAGTAAACCTTTCCGTTCAGCGGGGCCAGCGGCAGTTCTGTCACATTAAAAACATCGTGTCCAACCTGCGTGCGTCCGCTTGCCGTGTCATGGTAGATGTTGCCGGTGTCATAGCAGAAAACAAGCTGCCCCTCCACAATAGGAGTGGTTTCCAGCTTTGATTGGTTCACTTCCCTCAATGATAGATTCGCCATTTTCCATCTCCTATCATCATCAAAAAATAAAGCCGCCCCACCAATTACGGCAGAGCGGCTCTATAACCTTACTTCTCTAGGTCAGCCTGTGTCAATCAGGCAATGGTCTGCCAGGCCACAGCAGCCTCAACAGCCTTCACGCGGCCATCCATGGCGGTGTTCAGGCCGTCAGCGTAGATCTTGGCAGCATCACGGGCAGCGTCAGCCTTGGTGGTGGCATCCTCAGCCGCAGTAGCGATAGCCTCGCTCTTGGCGGTAGACAGCTGGTTGACATCGACCTTCTCGTTCCATGTCTTGCGCTCAGCGGCGGTAACGTGGGCAACAGTGTCATTCTTATGCTCAGCCAGCGCATCGCTCACAACCTTGACCTTCTCGTCAGCCTGGGCCTTGGTGTAGGCATCAGGCACAGCGACGTACAGGCCGTCAGTCTCCAGAACGATAGAGTTATTCGCCTTGGCAGAAACCTTGACGTTCACGCTGATCTGGTTCTGGTCGTTGACAGTGACCTCAGCAGAGCTGGTAGCAATGCCGGTGTAGATATCGATCAGGCTGCCAACAGGGATCTTGATGACGTCGCCGCTGGTGATGGTCAGCTGGATCTCCTTGGTCTTGGTATCATACTTACCGCTGGTAACAACCAGATCTTTGCCCAGGTTGATGGTCAGTGCGTCGCCACCAAATACAGGCAGGGAGATAGTGCGGGTCTCGGCATCATAGGTGGCGTCATGCACAACACCGGTCAGGGTGGTGGTAACAGGGGCATCGCCCTTGGCGACACTCAGCACGCCAGACTCGTAAGAGACATCGGTAACAAACACACCCTTGCCGCCGACAACACCCGCGATCTTGTCGTTGACGTAATCAGCAACAGCCTTTGTGGTAGGCACGGTAGTATCGGTAGCACCGCTGGCAGGGATAGTCGTAACAGCGCCCTTGGTCAGCGGGACATACTCAGTGCCGTTGTAGGTGTGTAGGGTGAAATCACTCGTGCGCAGATAAACAACGCCCTGGACCTGGCCGCTCTCCGGCAGGGCAGAGACCATCTTGACACTCTTGGTGTACTCGGTCGCGCCCTTAAAAATCTGCAGGGTATCCGTGGTGAAATACAGTGTATTGCTATCTTTGACCGCCAGCTTCTGGTAATCAGCATAAGCACCATACTTAAAATTTACATTAGCCATAACAAGTTCTCCTTATCGTTTTTTGTCATGAAAAAATCTTCTGTTTGCTTAAAATTCCTGCCACACAAATCCGGTCGAAGCAGTCACCATAGGCTCTACAATAAAGCTCGCGTCACTGCTCGTCTGTACTGTGTACGGCTGGTATTTTCCATTTTCGTCGCGGATCATAACGGGCTGGCCCGCGTAAGTGTCGCTGCTCTTATTCAGTGCCGCGATCGCCTCGCCCGGGCTGTTGAACAGCTGCGTCCGTGTCCGAATTTTCTGGACGCTCTTGTCGTCCTTGATGTAATACAGTTCCGAGGTATCCTTTGTCACAACCAGGTCCTTGCCGTCGATCTTGCCACTCTCAATGGCAGCCGCAACATCCCCGGCATTACCGTAACCAAGTTTTGAATACTTGTTTGCCATCCTATCTCTCCTTTCTGTAAAATTAGAAAAGCCGGATGACTGAATCAGAACTCAACCACCCGGATCGTCCCATCTTCAGGGTCAGTACCACTTTGCGTGATTTGTACCGTATTGCCGATCGCTTTCGTACCAGCCTTCAGCTGCAGGCGTCCCTCGTTGTAAATCAGGCCGTCCGCCTTGTTGCTGGCAATCGCTGCACTGGCATCAGCCAACTGCTGAACAAGCGCTTCCTGCGCAACCATTCTCTGGTCAATAGCCGTCAGCGCTGCATCCGGGATAATGTTGCTCCACGCAGAAATCGGCAGAATCTTAATACTGCATTTCTGTGTATGCCGCACATGCTGCACGCCGGTTCCATCCGCAAGCATCTCTACCTTGTAAAATGTCAGCTGCACTTCCACATCCCCTGCCTCGGCGGTCAGGTTCGTGTCAAAAGGCAGTTTGAACTCAATCATGCCCTTGTACTGCTCGTCGCTCTGCTCCAAAATCTCGGTTTTATATTCCTTGCTCACAGGCGGCAGGTATTCCATCAGGCAGGTATACTCGCTCATGTTCTCTTCTTTATAGATGGGTTCTACCAAAAAATGCAGGTTGTCCACCAGCTTACTCCGCTGCATAATGCGCTCTTCCACGCTCACAACCAGCTGGTTATCATCGCCCAGTAAAATCGTATACATTGTTTCTTACACTCCCTTTCGTATAAATTCGGCTTCTTCAGCCGTGATTTTTTTGTCGGCAAAAAGCTCGTCAACCTTGGCATCCGTGATTCGTTTCTTGCTGTACAGCCGTGCAAGGCTCCTAACAAAAGCACTCATTTCCATCACAGCACACCTCCGTTGATAAGCTCCAAAGTGTAAGCATCAATGATTTCTTCCGGCGTCTTGCCGCAAAGGGCTTTCAACTGCCGATACTCATAGGTATCAATCGGTATCAATTCCACGGTATCAACATTTCCGGCCTCCGCAGGGAACTTATATAATTCCGCACTGTGCCAGATCGTGTCCCCACCACTAGAAAGAAAGCCCTGTGCCTCATCCTCGGGGCACAGGACCATGATCTTATGTTTGGGCTGGTATTTCACGTAGGCCAGGTGGTCAAGCACATCCACCACGCGGCCATTGTACATAGCTTTGTAAAACATAACTTGCCACCTCCTTAAATGCTAAACATCAGCAATACGTCGTTTTTGTCGGTCGGGTAGTAATACCCATACACATCGCCCGCCGTGTTTACACAGTTGTAATAGGCCATGTAGCCACTGTTCGGGCTTCGTGTCCAGTATGCAGCTGCAGCGCCGTCCGGATCCATGCGTTTGCGCGTCGCATTGGTCGTAATAAACTCAATGGCGCGGCCTTCGTAGATATACGGCTCCGTCGTCATGTTGGCATCCACCTCAATCGCACTCGGCACAAAGATATAACAGTCCGAAGTCTGCACATCCGTCCGCTGGCTACCGATATTACCCGGCACCTTCACCTGCTTCAACAGCTGCCGCCACCCAGTCGGGAATGCCTTGTATACGCGGTTGTTCAAGTAGGTGTTCAGTGTGGTAGGCTTAGACCAGCCGCCAGCATTGTTGCCGACATTGTCCATTTGGATAGGCTTGCCCAGTGTCGTTTCTGCCATAAAGGTGATCGCACAGCGTTTGCCTGTGCCGTCACTTAGGTAGTACCGCTTAAAGCCAGCCGCATCAAAGGTGATCGTACTATGTACCCAGTTCACCAGCTCCTTGCAGGATGCCGCACCCAGGTCTGCATACCACAGCTTCGCCCAGTATACCGTGCCGATAGCATAGCTCTCATACACACCGTCCGCAGCCTTCGCACAGCCAAACACCAGTTCAGCCGTCGTCTTGGTAGCGCGTGTACGGTTCAGCTCTACATAGGTACTGTCCTCACCGTCCATGTTGGAGGTATAGACGTGCAGGCCGTTCTCGCCCTTGATATGGCGCAAAACCATGATCTCGCGGGAACCAAGCGCCGCCGCATCCGTGGAATCCGTACCCCAGGCCATCTTGCAGCCGCTATTCTTCCACAGCCGGAAACCGTTCATGCCATCGCCGTCGTAGCACTGCATCAGTACACCGCCAGCCGCTGCCTCGTTCATCATGCGGAAATCGACCGCCAGCGTAAAGCTCTGATCCTCGCTCAACAGGTTTACACCCGTGTCAACGTGGTTCTTTCCTGTAAATGCTGTCTGCTCTGCAATCAGCACCTTCTCCGTCACGTCGTCATAACTGAAATCAGCGCCCATCGTAATCTGCACAGGGTCTTTGCTCTCCACGACATTCGCTTCCACGCCAACCTTGGTCATGGCGTAAATCTCTACAGGCCGCAGGCTTCCGATATCCTTGCCGTCAAAATATCCGTTCGTATATTCGCAAACGTCATACACGGCATGGATGTCCTTGTCGCCGGTCACATAGCCGCCCTTGTCCCATCCGCTGAACAGATAGTATTTGTACGCCGTCTCCTCGCCGGTATAAGTCGGGATGTCGCCACTATACAGCACCGTAGAGCCGTAATCCGCCACAGTCTTCTGCAATTCCGTACCACGGTTCAGGTAGCGTACCGTGTACTTGCGCACACTCTCGGTGTACTGCGCCGTAACAGTCTGGTTGCCAAACACTGCCGTAAATTCGGTATCCCACCCGCTGAACGTAAAGTCGGTGCTCACCGTGCTTTCCATCGTCGGCTTCGGAATAGGATTATCTTTGCGCGTCACAGGGTCAACAGCCTTACCGCCCTTGTCAATGTACTGCACATCCAGCACTTCGCCGTTCTTGTTCACAAACGTCCAGGTGTACTGCTCGATCAGGGTGCTGTAACTTACCGTCAGGTCAGGCCACTGCGCATTATAGCGCTCCAACTCTTTCTGCCGCACGATAGGGATGTGTACCTTGCCCATCAACACAGAGTGGTCGGTATTGTAACCGTTCTCATCCGTACCGGTCATGCCATACAGGCGTTCCAACAGACTCACATCATCCAACTGCCAATCCAGGCCAACCAGCCGCACACGGTTCAACGCCGTGCATTTATTCAGCAGGTCTTTTGTGTCAATGGTCGCGCAGTTCTCTATCACCAGCGCCGTAATGTTGCCATAATCGCTGATGCTCAAATCCGTCAAATGGCTCAGGTTTCGTGCCGTCATACTGCTAATGGCAGGCAGTTCCGCTGTCTCAATCTTGCCGCCGTTCGCAAAGGCCACGCCGGTAATGCCGCTTCCGCCAGCCTTAAACAGCGTCAGGTTCGTGCAGCCTGTCAGATCGATAGATTTTTTCAGGTTTGGCACATTCTGCAAGTTCAGGTGCTCCAACAGCGTATTATTGCCAACAGCAAAGTCGGTCATATTTGTGTTGGTATAACCTTCCACGCCGGAGCCGATCTGCAAATCCGTCAGCTTCACACCATGGCTGAAATCGACATAGCCGGGGTAGAAGCCGGAAATATCACCGATACTGCGGATCAAGCTTGCATTGTAAACATAAACCTCGGTATCATTCATGGCCGCAATCGGGCACTGTACCTCATAGGTCTGCCCGCGTTTGCCGCGCATCTTTACAGGGTTAGAACCATACAACACAGATACATAGGTATCCGCATACGGCACGATATGGAATGTACCGTCCGGCTTCACACCAGCCCAGTTCACAGGCGTATAGCCGCGAATGGTCATGTCATCGCTTGTTGCCGCGCTGCCGCTGTACTTGGAGGCCATATATTTCTCTTGATACTTCTGGAACTGCCGCCGCTGGTGCCGTTTATTGCCGTGCATCATGGGCAGGTAGCTCGTCGTGCCGTTTTCCTCGTAAGTGCGGAAATATTTGCGCCGCATATCCATAACCCACAAACGCTCCGGTTTCACATCCTGATAGTCCTCAAACTTTTTCAGGATGCGGCTTGCACTCCATGCCAGTGCATTCTCACGGTCACGGAACATAGCCGCCAGCTTATCAGGGAACAGGTCGCGGATCTTACACCACAACTTGGAATCAGCCGCGTTAAACACGCTTTTAGTACCAATGGTGTCCGTATCCTCGTAGCCGTAACTTAGGGTCAGTCCGCCCTCGTTGTCGTTACCCTGCGCGGTATCGTTATCGTAGTCAAAGCAGAAATCCCAATGGATAAGGTCGCTCGTATGCGGGAACACATTCTTCGCACGGTTATCCACCATCGTGTGACGCTCTGTAAACAGGTAGTGATACAGCGCAGAGTCCATGACAAAATAGTCCTCAAAGTGCTCCTTAAACTCCTCGTCACTCGCATTCACGACCCAGTTCTGTACGCGGATCCACGCATCCTTCGCAGCCTGTACTTCCTCTTCGGTACAAGCCTTGTTGATGTAGCGGAACTCAAAACTGTTGTCGCCGTCCCAAGTCTCCTGCGAGAAATCGCCGCTCAGGAATCGGGTCTGCTCATCGGTGTTGTTATCGATTTCAACGATAACCTCTTTATGGTTATTAGGGTCCATGCCCATCGTATTGTTGTTTTTCTTAGAGTTGCCAATATCACCGCAGGCATAGAAATGCCACTTACCGTCATGGAACACAGTGCTGTTCTCGATATCCGTCTCCTGTACAAAGACAACACACGGATAGAAAGCCATCGTATCGCGCACCTTCGGGTTATCCTTGCGTGCCTGTCGAATGTATGGGTTAAACTCATTGAAATCATCTGCCAGTAGCGCGTTGTTCGCGTTTTCAGACGATGCAACATTGACTTTGATATTAAAGTAGTTCTCTGCCACACTGTTTTCCGTCAGCGCATACACAGAGCCGGTGCTTTCATCGCCAAAGGTAAAACCGCCTTTGCAGTTAATGTCGATGTTACGCGCAGATTCTCCGTAGTGGTCAGAGCTTGTGCCCTGTCCCTTGTGGGAGCCATTGGCTGTCCAGTTGTCCTCAACGGCGCGTCCATTCTTGTAGATCTGCTGGATAACAGTGTTTGCAACTTCGTTTTTCTTGCCGGTGGTAAAGGTCGGCGCACTGATCTTGATAACACGCAGGTCTGGGCAACGCTCCGCCAGAATGTCCGGGTTCAGCTCACCGCTTGCATCCGTGATGTTGTTGCGGTTGTACCGCTCGATCATTTCGTCGGCATTCTTGGCATCTGCAATAAAGTTGTCCAGGACCTCATCATCAGACAAGTTCATGGAATAACTCTTCATACGGTACACAAGAACATCGCAGTCGTCACTGCCAATGGTAATACCGACAGGGCTTGCCTGCGTAAAGTTATCGCTGCCATCATACAGCTCTACCTTGCAGGGGATACCATCCAGCCATAGCACCATTTCCCTGTACTGACTGTCTGGCAGAATGTTAAACTCAAATTCCATGAAGTCGTCTTCACAAGTAGGCAGCTCCATTGCATTCTGCGCACTGGTCAGCGTGATTTTCTGGGCCTGAATGTTCAGACCAACACCGCCTTGCATACAGGTCAGCACGGTCGCATCATAGTCGCGCACATTTGCCGTATTAAAAACGAGCTTGAAGTTTTTGCCCAGCTTCTTGGCGTCATCCGCAAACAGCTTGTAGTTGATCGTAGCGCGGGTACCTGCCTTCACGCAGAAGTAGGTATCGCCATCTTTATCCAGCTGGTAGCCACCATTGACCCAGTCGAAGTTGTCGCTCACGCTCATGCTCGTCTGTCCATCTGTCCACAGTCGGTCAGTACCGGCATTGGTCTTGCCGCTTGGGTTAAAGTCAAATGCCAAGTTTGTCGTCACAGGCTCGATCACAACACCAAGGTCAACCACATTCACACGGATCGTCTTTACGGTCTCGCCGCAGGTGATCGTCAGCGTGTGCTTGCCCTTGTTCGCACTCTTAAAACTCCAGGTCTGCTTTGTGCGCCCAACAGTCAGGGTAGACTCAGTCACGCCATCCACAGCCAGTTTTACAGTGCTCGTACTGGACGCAGGATCATATACGGTGTATTCAATGGACACTTTGTTGTACTGCTTCGTCTCGTAATCCGTAACAGCACAGCTGATGATCGGCGCAGTCTCGCCCTCTGTCACCCACATAATGTCCTTCTTGATGACATTGGACTTAACGGTCTTGCCGTTGATTTCAGCCGTCATACTAATTTCCAACAGGTGGCTTCCGTGGCTCTGCACCGGGATAGTATAGTTCATCTGGCGGCCTGTTACACTGGTAGTCGTGCTGCCCAGCGGTTTACCGTCCAGCGTAAAATTGATAGTTTTCTCAATAGAACCGTAAGGCGTGTAGCGCACCGTCACTTCGCCGGAATAGAACAGGCTGTCATCAAAGCTGGATTCCAGCCGGAAATCAACCACATTGGCCGTCCACTTCTTAGAACCGGTCGTATCCATGCTGTCCACAACCGTCAGCCGAATCTGGCTCTCGCCGCTGTGCAGATACTTTGTAATATCAAAGCTGTTTTTTCCCTGCACAATCGTCTGCGTGGCAACTTTTGTATTGCCAACATACCATGTACCGGTTGCATTGCCGGTATCATCCCCGGCGCTGTCAATGGAGCTAAAGTTGAACTCCACCACAACCGGGTCACCGCTAACAGCCGTAATAGCCGCATCTCCAATGCGCTCAATCACGACCGTACTACCCGTGCTCGGGCCACCGCCGCCACCAACAATCGTAACCTGGGTCTTGGCAGTGCCATCCTCTAACAGGGTCAGCTTGCTGTCCTCGTAGGTAATGTCATATTCATGGCCTGCTGCCTTATCGATATCCTTCAGCTTGTCCTGAATCTCGCCAACAGCACCGTTCAGGCTGTCTACCGTAGTCTGCATATCAGACACAGCGTTCTTTGCCTGTGTCACATCATTGCGCATACCGGCAATGTCGTCTGCGTTAGCCTTCTTGTCCAGCAGTGCATCCGTTGCTTCCTTATTATAATAAGAAGTTTTCAGCGTTTCCGGCAGATTGCCAACACTGTCCTGCAGGTTCTTTACCGCAGCATCATTGCTGGTCTTGTAAGCAGCCAGGTCGTCCCGCACCGGCTTCACACCGGCCTCGACCTTGCCGTCCACGACCTTACCGTAGCTCGATACCCATTCCGTGCTCGGGTTCGTGTCAATGGTCAGCCGCTTGATCTCCGTCTCACCATTCTTAAAGGTCATTTCCTTGGTGTCGTTATTATAATCGACATCAAAGTTCGCCAGACCATCCATGCTGTTGACCTTCTCAGCCAAAGCATCCACGTCGGTTTTCTTGGCGTAAGTCTTGTCAAGCTCTTCCGTCAAGCCTTCCTTGATACCATTCACAGCATCGTTGATTTTATAATCCACGTTGGCAACAGCGTTCTGTGCATCCTGGGCACTTGCTGCTGCAGACGTAGCGTACTGGCTGGCATTTGCAACCTTTTCATCCATTAGCTGTACAAAACCGGCATACCAATCCTTGCTGGGTTCAATCATGCCGTTTCCGGTCAATGCTTTCAATACATTCAGCTTGCCATTCGGCCTGGTCTTCCAAACATAAGCATCGCCACGCTCGTTGGAACCTGTGGCTGTGATTTCAAACTCAACGTCACCCTCAACACTGGTAACATTTGCACCAACCAACCAACAAAACCGAATCGTATCATCATTATAGGTGACATTTATCGGACTTGCGTAATCCTCATTGCCATCTTTATTTACAAAATGGAACTGGATCATCATGTCCATCAGGTCAACGCCGTCATAGTAGCGCGGCATCTGGAAGGGGATGTACTGGCTATTCTGCTCCTGTGTAATATTGATCTGGCTGTCATCCATTTTGATGTTTTTCAGACTGTCAACACTACTATATTTGTCATCACTGTATGTATCGTACCAAAGATACTTCTGGCTTATCTCAAAACCGTCAGAGGCAGAATCCACCACAGCGGCAACCGCCTCATCCTCGCCGCTCTGCGGCATTTCCATAGCCATAGCCATAACGGGGGTTGCCGCTCTGGCCATAAGTTTCTTCCTTGATTCTTCAAAAGAAAGTGCCAAATTTTCCACCTCTTTCGCTTTTAAAATTTATCGTTGCGTCATTATTTATTCGTAAGTAAAACTCGCGATTTATCGCGTTTTTATTTAAGGATGGATTTTTCTATCGCATCCAGTATTTCTTGTGGGTTTTGTTCAATTTCCTGCTGCACCAAACTGATAAAAGGTCTTGCTTCACGCCGTGGCTTATAGGACCACTCTGCCTTTGTCAAGCCTCGGTTTTTCAAATCAGACCAATGCTCACCTTCACCGGCATTCCAGCCGATGGCTTGTCTATGCTCAAGCATCGCCTTCAAATCGATCCATGGACCGTCCTCGATCCAGTTAGTGAACATCGTGCCGCCAACAGCTGCATCTTTACCTGTATCGAATGGCTGCCCAAAAACAGAAACATCAGGTTTAGCTACGTCTTTTACCTTCAGCTTGAATACCGTTTTACCTGGCGTCACTTCGCCTTCCATCTGCGTAATATCATCAATACCGCCAGCGCCGCGCCCACCCGTTTCCAAGATAACGTGCTCTCTGGCAGATTTTGAAATCTTCTGTTTAATGTCGTCCTGTACGTCCGTATTCAACGCCGTTTCAATACCACCACTAATGTGCGCCAGCAAATCCGCAAAGTTCGTAAATTCTTTCGTTGCCATAGCAGTACCTCAGATTTCAAACCTATCCTTCTCGGCGCTCAACTTGCTCTTGTCCTCTTTGATATAGAACTTCTTCGTGACATCTGTTCCCATATGATTCAGTAGGGAAGAGACATCCTCCAAGCTCATACCTGCGTTTTTCAACAGGGTAGCGCCACTATGCCGGAAATCGTGCGGATGCAAAGTAGGCTCATCGATCATCTTACCAATGCGCTTACACCATTTGTCAGCCGTACTGGCACTAATAGGCTGCGCCTCATCCTTGGAGATAGAGGCAGCAAATACATAGCCACCATCCACGATTTCATTCTCCTCACGGTACTTTTTAAGGTTCAATAGTAGTTCCTTGACCTCTTCGTTAAACATCAGGTCAACAACTCGCTGCTCTTTTTCTAAAACACCAAGTACCATGCGGTTTTCAAAATCAATCATATCCCACCGTGTATTACGCACGGCATTGACTCGCGCCATCGTAGAAAGTGAGAATAAAGCATACAGCTGGAGCATAAGCGCATCATTCTTGGCGCGAGTTCCTTCTGTCTCATCAACATTTTCCTGCAAAATCCTGCGCATTTCAGTAACCTGTTCCTTAGAAAGATAGGTCTGTGTCGTCACATCCGTATCCTTTTTCGGGCGGTCAATAAACTCCATCGGATTCTCTGCAATCAAACGCTTCTTGCGCAAAAACTTGTAGAAGGCCGAAATTGTGGACATTCTGCGTTTCATACGGCGGCTGTTGTTGCCGTTTTGCTTACAGAAAAACAAAAACTCCTCAATATCAGCTTCGTCCAAATCTTTCACAGATTCATTGCCCTGATTTTCATAAATGTAAATAAACCATTGGAACGCATCGTTTTGATAACCATAAATGGTTTTAGGGCTAAGTTCCCGCAGCGTCATATCAATTTCATAACGCTTCCAAAGCTTTAACGTCTCTTCGTTTACAAGTTTCGCTTTTACCGGGTCATACAGATAAATTGGCTTACTTTTCTCAGCCATCCGTACCACCGTCCTTGTTATTGCTAAAATCCAAGGCGATGAGTTCAGCAGCTTGTTTGGTAACTTCCTCTTTATTCAATGTTCCAAGCTTACCAAGGCTGTCACTCAGCTTTTTCAGGTCAACACCATCAAGACTACGCTCTGCCTTCACCAGGTAGTCGTTCAATGTTTCAAACAACTCGTCTGCCGCAGATTTCTTCTGGTACAGCATCAATGCCAAAATTTGGTCGTCACGGCGTTTCGCCTCAGCCTTGCAGGCTTCCTTCAGCCCGGTTAGCTGCTCATCACTCGTGTCATCCATGTCGTATTTTTCAAAGAAATCTTCATAAGCAACACGCGCATAGTCTTCCGGTTTAATTTTGTCAAAATCAACACCGCAGATATCCATCAACACCTGGATCCTAAAGTAAATGTCCAGCAGCGCAGGGATATAAACACCATCCTGCGTGGCATTATCTACAACCGCGTTCACAAAATCCACACGTTCCTGCATATTCAAGTATTTCATTTTTTACCCTCCGCTTTAGCTTTTTTTGCATTCCTTCGTATTTTTTGCAATGTATCAAAGTCAATCCAGCCCTCATTATCCTTTCCGTATTTCATGTTCTTTGTAAGCCATAAATACTCAACATCAGGATATTTGAACCAGAATAATTTTCTCTTTAATAGGGCAGTGGCATCCGCCATACCCTTTGTATCAATTACCTGTTTTCGGCCATCCGCCCAAACAAGCACAAAATCGGCAACATAGTCTATCGCACGGATATTTTCTGTCTTGCCCACGCTATTCACGTGTTTAAACTTCTCCTGCAATATATATTTGACCTGCCGTTCACAGCTTTTAATTTCTCCACTTTTTAACCGTGGCAGCACAAAATCGCGGTAATATTGCATTTCCATTGCACTATCAAACACAATACCGCCATATGTCCGCGTCGCCGGATTTTTTGATACATTAAACTTCGTTCTTCCTGCCATCGGTCTCCTCAAAACTATTGACAAAAAAATAAGGGACGGTTTATTTCCGCCCCTTATTTCTAGTTACCTTCTTCACTGTATCAACAGGAACGTCCTGTACTTCATTCACTGTTTCCTCCACCGAAACAGTATCAGGCTCATTGATTTTTGCAATAAGCTCCCGGATCACCGGCAAAAAGGTCGCAATCTCGCCCTCGTCGAGTTTTACGCCAGCCAGCTGCTCCTTGGCCGTAGCTTTATCAATAATTCCTTTACGGAAATTACTAGCAATCAACCAAACCTGATAATGTACAGCCGTGTCACAAATAATGCGCCACGGCTTGTACACCTTTACTTCTGCACAGGTAGGGCAAACTTGGTACTCTTTGCCGCAGCAGCGGCACCAAGAGAGATTTGCCATTAAGCAGCAACAGCCTCAATGCGGAACAGGCACTTTTCGGTGGAGCAGTATTCCTGCATAGCATTGATGGTGCAAGGATGAGTCAGCTCGTTAGTCATGGTCAGCGTAACCGCCTGGTCTTCCTTCGCATTGGGGAAGATGATGTTCAGCAGTTTCTTGTTGCCCTGATCGCACGGGTTGTAGCAGAAAGCCTCGATAATGAACTCGCCAGCCTCGCTATGCTCATCAGCGTTGTTCACGATCTGAATGCCTTCCTGGGACTCGTACTGATACTTGACAATAACACGGTCGCCCTTCTTAAAGCCAGCACCAGTCGGCAGAGTAACTTCCTTGCCCTTAACGCTGAACTGGGTATCAGCACTCTCGCCAACCTCATAGGTCTTCTCAGTAACCAGGTTGGCATCAACCTTATCCAGGTATTTGAAGTAAACGCCCTCGGTAACAGCCTTCGGCTCGTGGCTCAGAGTAACCTTAGTGCCATCTTCGTTGACAGTCAGAACCTCCAGGCAGGTCATGGTAATCTTGTGCTCTTCGCCAGCAACATCCTTCTTGCTGCCAAGCTGGTCAGCCATCATAGCCATGTGCATCATAGCATTGCTGAAGGTAAAGCTGCCCGTCTTAGAACGGTCAAAGCCCATGATGTTCGCGCCAACGGCGTCGGTGCTGTAAACGGTCTCGCCACCGCACTCCAGGCTCGGATCCTTGATCTGGGTGGCAGTCCAAATACGCTTACCATTCAGGTCGTACTTATGTACGCGATAAACGCGATCAATGACAATCTCATCAAAATTGAAAGCCATATTTCATTGTCCTTTCGTAAATTTTATAGTAGGCTGTTTATTTGCTGCCAGCCTGATTCAGCCAATCAAACGACTCCTTGGAAACCTTCTTGGCATCCACTGTGCCAGCATAAATTCCCTGCATCGTATAATTGAAGTGCTTTATCTTTCTGACCTGTCGTACACAGTCCATAAAGATACTGATAGGGTAGTCCATCGCCTTAAAATAATCTGCCTTAAACTCCGGCGTATTTGCCATTGCACATACCATGCTGCGCAGTTGCATCTTCGCAGGTTTGTTCATTACACTATTCAGGCGCTCTCGTGCCTCATCAATCATTGCTAGTCTGGTAGGTTCGTCACTTGCTGTTTCGTGTGTCTTCTCCAAACCATGCATCGCACAAATGTACGCAGATATAACCTCGTACACGTTACGGTTAATTTCTAATCCATCCTCTTCGTTTACAAACACATATTCATTTGTACGATTATCCACAGCTAACTCAAACTTATTTAAATTCAAGTCACCAAACAAAATCGACAAATCTTTCTTGCGCATCCAAACAAACAAGCGGATAAACATTTCATAGTCACTGACTTTTTGCCAATCCACACCCTCATCATCCAACTGCGCCTTATAGTCACTCGATGTAGCCGCAAACGCATAAACAATGTGGTAGTAATTGCGCTCCCCAAAGTCAATTATTTCTCCAACTTTAGGCATCCTAATTTTGATCTTTTTGCCCTCGTTGGCATCGCCATCTAACCCAACCACAAAATCAGTTCCACGTGCAAGCGGCTTCTCAAATAATTCTTCGATCAGCACTTAATCACACTCCAACTGGTCACTGATATTTGTCGTTGTAAAAGTCAATTTTCTGGCGCGGTGGTAAGTATCCAGGTCGTCCTCTGTATTCGTCACAAGCTGCAGCTTCTTCGTACCAAAAGCCTCGCTCCCGGCAAAAAGCCGCTCAACCTGGTCCGCCAGGTAGTCCAACCTCGTAGCACCGCCTACGCCTTCCATCTGCATGATTTTCTGGTTTACAATCACCCAGATAATCACCTGGTAATTGCCAAACAGGTCGTTTGAACCCTGCCGCCCGGTCATTATAACCTTCATGCAGATAAAGCTGTGTGCGCCCTCAATCGTGAACGGTATGTATAGATAGGGGAAAATATATTTATACACAGCTTCGTCGTTTTCTTCAACGTCATCATTTCCCATAGCACGGATAACTTCGTCACTCTCAACAAGCCGCGCAATCGCTTCGTTTTTACACTTAATGATATTCGCACTTGATGTCATACCAAAGTCACCACCTTGCATTCGATATAAGAGCCATAATTACCATTCTGGTCTGTAAGTTCAATGCGCACCGTAACGCCCTCCAAGATAGATTCCTTGGCGGCCTTAACACTCAGTACACCATCTTTAACAGAATAGATGATATAGTCCTTAAACTCATCCAAACAAAGCACATTCCACCGTGGCTCCATTTTTAAAATGCTTCCAGCATCGTCAACAAACGACGCCGTAAACTTCTTGGCGGAGCCTCCCATTTTAATCTCAGGCTTACCCTTGAATCCAATCTGTGAAAGCACGGTTTTATCGCCGCTCTGGTGGTCGTTCACGTCAATGTAATCGCAAATCATCAGGTCTTTACGGTCTGTCTTCGGGTTATACTGATCCTGCTCAATATACAGGCAAATAAAACCCTCAATGCCATCCTTATACACATGCCGCTGTGTAGACACATCCACACTCGTAATACGGTAGGTAATCGGTTTATCATTGATAATTTCCAGCATAACGCGCTTATCCACATAAAGCCTTGCAGAATATTCATCGTAAGGCAGATAAACCTTGAACATTCGCGTACTGACAGTGTCATGCGCGTTCTCATCAAGGTTCGAGAAATACGGTTTGTCCATCGTAATCCACTGGGATACGATTTTAAGCGTTTTCTCATCCTGCCACGACATTTCGCGGTTGCATTGTTTCATCTTGCCGCTAAAATACTGCTCGTGATTCGGATCAACTTCTGTGATAAGCCACTTACAGTCAAAACAGTCAACCAACGAACCAACCGTCAATTCATCGCCGGGCGCGGCGTAGATTTTTTTCTCAGTAGGTACGTTTTTATTCCTTGCGACAATTAAGCGTTGCGGGATTCCGTCAACCAGTGTATCGTCGTGGTAGTCAACTGTATCGGCAAAATGCTGTGCAAAACTGCGCTGAATGATTGCGTTATTCACAGCCTTGCGGTTATTATTTACGGCAGCGCCCTGTATGGCTCTGACCCTTTCATAAATGGTCATAAGTCAAGGCACCTCCATTAACTATCATCCTCAGACATAGAATCATAATCCATAGTCTTAAACTTACGGGTAACCCTATCCTTCGAGAGATAGTCATCAAGCATTGTCATATTCTCCTCGTGTAAGTCAGAAAGAACCTGTCTAATGGTCTTTCTTTCATTGGCAGGGGAGAAAGTCGTCAGCGTGCTGGGCACATGCTGCATCTCAAATGCCTTCAATCTACTCAGCTGCCGCTTATACTCTTGCTCATACATCAGGCAGGCAAGCAGGTTGATTTCGGCCCTGGATAAATCCCAGTTGAACGCAAGCAGCTCGTCATCATAGTCGTAGAAATCGGCAGTGTCATCCACTTCCTTTTTCAACTCAATAATGGCAATAGCTTCCATAAGATAGGTATGGGCGCGTTCCGCCGCAAGCGTCATCGCCTGCTGCTCATTCAGGTCGAAATAGTTGAAGAAGCTTGTATCTTCTTCCATTTTATTAAAAAATGCGTCATACACTTTTCTAAATGACGTCATCGGCATCACGCCCCAATCTATTTAGCACAAATCACTTTGCGCCATCAGCCTTTTTCGCCACGCGGCCACGTTTTGGCTTCACGGCGGCTTCGGTTTTCACTTCCGCAACAGGCTTCTGTTCATTTTCCAGCGGAGAAGTCGTCACCTCAGATTTGCCTTCCAGCGCTGCCAGGCGAGCCATCAGCATAGCAATGGTATCGTCGTAGGTCTTACTGCGCTCTTCCAGTTCCTTAATACGAGCTTTATCAACAGCTTCATCCTGCTTTGCAGGTGTAATCTGAATATCAGAATGCAGCTTACCGGCGACAATTTCCTTGTAGCGAGTTTCGACGATCTTGCCGACCTTCATCGGGATGTCAACGCCGTTATTCGTCAGGTAATAGAATCTGCCGCGAATACGCTCGAACTGAGACGGCTCTTTAATATCAATGATCCGCTGCATATACTCCGTAGTCGGATTCTGCAGCATCTCATCGATTTTCTCCATGAAAATGATAGAATCGGGGTCCCTAATGCCAAGCTCCTCGTAAATTTCAGCGGCTTCATCCGCCTCAAACCGAAGAACGCCATTCTTAAAGCACTTGCTTACCGAGTTGATGTACCGAACTTCCTCGGACGGAATCGGCAGCACGCACGGCTCATCAATAGAACCGGGTTCAAATGTATAGCACCGGCCATTTGTGGTAGGCACGATCTCAACATTTTCCTCACAATTAAGAACGTTGATATATTTCTTATCCATTACAGACATTTAAAGGAACACCTCAATAAAATAAATTCACCGGGTATGGTATCTCACACGCCCGGTGTTAGTTTTGAGCTTATAGATTACTGCAGAGTAATCTTGGCCACACGCTCAATGTGGCTGATGGCAGTGCCATAAGTGAAGTCCTTGACCATCAGGTGGACACGCTCGTTGTTGTTGTCCTCATCCTGATAGGTATGAATCTCGCCCTTCATATCCAGATTACCAATCTTACCGGCAATACCGAAAATTTTCTTATCCGGAATCAGCAGGGAACCATCACCCAGCTTCTTAGCAGAGCTAATGCCAGTAATAGCAATGCCGTCATAGGTCTTAACGAAGCCATAACGGTTAAAGTCGTCCTTCATACCATCACTCAGGTACTGGGCATAACCAGTCATACGGCGCAGCTGTGCGCAATACTTCATCAGGCTGACAGTGAAGGGGGTAGAGCCATCGCTGTACTCATTCAGATACAGGGCCAGCTTGTCCATAGCCTCCATAGTGGGAGCAGTACCGGCAACATCGATCTTCTGCTCGCCGCCAGCAATAGCAGCATCGACCTGACCCAGAATATGAGCAAACATCTTATTCTTCAAAGCCTCGCTCATGAAAGTGGTCAGGTTAGCAATAGCTTTAAAGCCATTGCGGCGCATATCAGTGTAGCTAAGATCCGTCTCGATCTGAAGGTTCGTCCAGCGCGGGGTCAGAGTCTCAAGGTGCAGGTAAGAACGAGGCACGTTACCACCCTTGGCGGCCTCATGGGCAACCAGGGTATTCTTAACAGTGCGCTGTGCCTGATAATCATCAAACTCACCAACAGTGCCACGGTCAAACATAGAATCAAGCAGCTCATCGGGGGCGTTGTACAGCTCATCGGTAACTGTCTTGGTAACAAAAGAAGCAATCTGCTTTTCAGGGTCACTGCCAGTCTCGCCAACATGATGGGCAAAAGCGTCCATGACTTCAGCAACTTCCTTCTCTTCGTTATTCAGAGCAAGATTGTACTGAACCTTCTCAGCAATGTCATAGACCTTGCCGGGAGTCTGCATGACCTCTGCAATTTCAGTATTAAGCATAGGTTTTCAATCCTTTCCTAAAATTAAATGGCCCACGCAATATCGCGCAGGCCATTGGTAATGTCTCTCATTTCAACCATCAAGCGTTGGCGGAAGCCGTGTCGGAAACACGAATCTGTGCCAGCTTATGGGTGCCATCCATCACAAAACCTTCAAAAACGAAGGGGCTTGCGATCTTAGCAACAGCCCACTTGCCGTCGGCACCAACAGACAGGCGCTTACCCTTGTCGCCGTCCTTCAGTGCATCAGCAAACTGGTCAACACCATACAGCTCACCGGCAAGAGGCTTAATAATCTTAACAAACTCACCAGCTTTAACGTTGACGAACTGATCAAAGTAATCATCAAAATCGGTCAGAGCAGCATAAATACCCTCAACGGTACGCTCCTTCTCGACAAAGTAAATGTCAGAAGCAGCCTCGGCCTCGGGCAGGATCACAGTGCCATCGGCAACCTTGATCTGAGCACCCATACCGGTAACCATCGCAACAGCCGCAGTCATATTAGCGGGGGTATACTTTGTGCTATGTACACCAAGTTCACGAATCATAGTGGTTATCTCCTTTACAAATTTTATCGGCCAAGATACTGCTTCATAATATCTTTGTAGTCTCTCGGCTCAGAGTTATAATTTTTAAGATCAACACGCGGTTTCTCTTCCTTCACCTCAGAAATTTCCTTCTTCGGTGCAGTTTTCTTTTCAGCGTTCTTTGCCATAAAGCGCTCGGCAATCACATTCTTGATGCCGGCCTCATCGTCCGCATCAATCAACTGTGCCAGCTCGCCGCCATCGGCAACCTCAGCGTCCTGGATCAAGCCGCTGGAAACAGCGTACTTGCGCAGATTATCCTTCTTCTCGGCAATCTCCGCAGCAATGCGCTCCTGCTCAGCCTGTTCAAACTTCTCTTTATAAACATTAAGGGAAGCAATTTCACTGTCTTTCGCCTGAATCTGCTCATTGGCACTCGCAACAGCCTCGTTCAGGCTGGCAATCTTCTCGTCGCGTTCCGCAATAGCGCCATTCACGGCGGGGACACTCACGGTCAGCTTAACGGCCTCCGGCTCTGAAAGCGTAATTTTATCGCCCTCAACAGAGTAGGTGAACCGCAAAAAGTCCAGTTCCGTGAAACCGGAACCATACTTCTTAGCCCATGCCTCGTGCTCCTCGGGGAACACAAAAGCCAAATCGGCCTCCATTTGCTTGCTCCAAATAGCCTCACGAATCTGGCGTCGGATATCCTCAGTAGTCAGAGCAGAAACTTCCGTCTCAGCGACCTTTTTCTCTTTATCCTTGCCTTTGCCGTCCTCGTCATAATCCTTGTTATCATCAGATTCAGGTTTGGGGTCAGCAGGGGCAGGCTCGCCACCTTCAGTAGGCTTCTTCTCGTCCTTCTTTTTGTCATCGTCGGTAGCAGAAGTCTCAGGTTCATCGTCCTTTTTCTTTTTCTTGTCCTCAGTCGGCTCTGTAGACTTAGGATCTTCCTTCTTCTGGTCAACAGGCTCGCCTTCTACAGGCTTCTTCTTGTCATCAGCAGAAGTCTCGACATTCTTAACCTTCATAGCATTAACCTCCTTATCTTCAATATTTTCTGCAAATGCCCCCATATCCTGCTGGATGGCATCTGCCAGTTCCATATCAAAGTCAGGGGCTGCTTCGGCGACCTCAAGCAATCGGCTGCAATCATAGGCAGGCCGCACAGCAGCGCCCAGCAGACAATGCCCGATAAATACGCCATTATCGAGAACCTTCACCTTAGATCCGCCATCATTCTCATAATGGGACTCCAAGACATCGATTTCCCAACTTGTATTCAAAGTGCCGGATTCTACACGCTTCATAATCAGCGAACACGCATTTTCAAAACGTTTCCAAATCTCGCACGTTGCAACAATACACTCATCATCGTCGATTTTTTCAATACCGACATCCGTGAACGTACCAAAAGCAGATGTGTCAAACACCATGTCTTTGTACATATTCCCGCTACCGTCGGTCTTCATCACAATTTTTGCGTTATGGCCTGAAAAATCCACACCACCACGCCCTGTAGAAACCAGCTTGCCGACAATGGGTTTGTTTTTAAGCGTACCCATCCAGCCGTCAATTTTGTCTCTATTGAGCTTTACGTGGTTGTGGTTTGTACTAAAATCGCAGATGACGAACTTCACCTTGTAAGTATCCGAGTATTCGTTTTCTTGTGCGCATTCGATTACTCGGTTACTGTACAGCTGAACAACATCCATCTGTATCACCTCGTATAGGCAAATAGAAAAGACGCTGTATCGCTACAGCGCCAAATTATCTATCAGCCTTTGCCTTGCATTTGCTTCTTTGCGTCATTACGCGCCTTGTCGTATGCCTGCTTGTCGGTGGCTTCACCCTGCGGGCGACCAATCTTCTTACCGTCGTCCTCCGGGTTCGTCACACCGGATTTATTACCAGTGCCGCCGCCACCACTGCCGGAAGAACCATTCCCTCCGCCAGAACCAGAACCGCCACCTGAGCCAGACTTTGTAAACGCATTTTCACGCGGCGCAAAATCAGTCGTAACATCATTCTCATTCTCGCGCTGACGTTTCGCACGCTCATCTTCCATGCTAAGACCCAGATAGCCATAGGCCGTCTCATAGGATGCACCAAGCGTACTGAACAGGAAGTTGGCAAGCTGCTTCTTCATATCCATACTCATCATCTCAGAAGCAGACACCTTCACATCAGGCACAAACTCGGCATCAATGTTATTTTCCTGCAGCACGATCCGATACCAGACCTTCAGGCAATCTTCCACCTGTTCCGCAATTTTGTTGATATTCTTCATCAACTGATCAAGACTGATGTTTGCAGTCGAGACAGTTTGCGTGCCGTCTGTATTCAGAAAGCTAATACCAAGTGCACCCATTACGCGGGAGCGATACTGGTTGACCGTATCAATATTGGTCATTTCAACCTTCGGCTCCACATACGCAATATCTTCCACCGAGGGCGGCGCAGTAACAAATACCGTATTCTGTTTCCATGCCGCTAAAAAATTCTGGTGGGCATACGTCATCTGGTCATAACCCTTGCGGTCATACTGCGGACCCATAACTTCCTTGCGCATTTTCTGCCATATAATCTTCTTTGCCTTTGCCTTTGCATTCACGCGGTCTGCGTTATCAAAGGTTTCCAGCATCAAAACAGGCTTCAGCGCACGGAAGAAAGGGGACACGCCGTACTTACGTCCAATATTGCCAATCCGAATCACAGCAGTATGGTCAACATCCAGTTTCGCATAGGTATCATTGTTCTTGTATGCCTGGTACACTTCTTCCGGGTAGTTATTCTGGACTTCCTCATCCTGATTATTAAAAAACAGAGGCTGGCGTTTACTGTCTTTCAGCATCGTCTTGTTTAGCGCTGTTTTTAATTTCTGGATGTTGATAAGCACAACAGGACGCCCATTAGATGTGTAATCGCTGATCTCAGCAACACCAAGCGGATAGTAATCCACAACATAATTTTCGTCTTTCTTGCGCAGGTACATGATGTACGTACCTTCTGCGTATGTAATCGGTATAGCAGAGCGCAGGATCTTGCGCACATTGATTTGATCGTTAAAATCATCGATAATTGCTTTTGCATTATCAACGGCTTTCGTCTTATTGCGCTTATCCGGGTATTTCTTGAAGGAGCATTTAAACTCCGTATTTACGTTGGATTCTATCGCCTCATAAGTAATACCTATCAGGTCATTCTTGTTAATATACGTCTGTACTGCCGCATTGATCGTCAACACATTACTTAAATTCGTCTGCGTATTTCGCGCAAGCTCATCAATTCGGTCAACCGTCAGCGTCTCGGGACTCTGCGTATCGTTCAGGTACGCACCAAACTGCTTGTTCTCCGGGTCAAATGTTGACAGCGCCAGCTTCATTGCACGCTCATACATTTGGTCCGTCAACTCAGACGAAGTCATGACAACCGTATTTTTGTCAGGTGCGGACGCCATGACAACATCAAAATTCTCCGCAGCCTTGGCACGCGGTTTTCTCCGTCTTGCCATAGTATCTCACCCCTTTAAAAATCAACACACGTTGCAAAAATAGGCGCACTCTCACCATATTCCTGTTCCATGTTTCGATGCTCGCGCTCGATCTCGCCAGCAATAAAGTTAGCATACAGGATAGAGGAATATCTATCCTTTCTCGCGCCGGAGCGCTCTTTCACCTTGATTTTGTCATTAAGCAATGTATAGTCAAGATTTACAATTTCGTTTACAAACGCAGAAATCTGTTTAAACGGTGCTTCAAATAGCACCTGCTCTTCGGGGGACAGATTGAGGTAATATTTGGAGTTAATCAACCACTCTCTACCATCTGCATCATCCACCAAGAATTTCAACTTACCACGACGCATACAGTCGCGCAGATAAACAGCAGCATCACTATTGAACTGAGCACTCGCCTTAATGCTGTACATGATTTTCGGCGCATCAGGATTACTGCATCTTGCGGCCATCGTTTCGTCATTGATATAACTCCACGCATCGTACATAACATTGCGCTCAGTATCAAACTGGTCTTGCGACAACTCGTCCGCCGTCGTAAGTCCGCTTCCGTTCGTATCAATGACAACAAAATCACAATCAAGGTCGTCATAAAGCTGTCGTATACGAATGGCTTGTTTCTGGCCATGACCGCCGTCAAGCGTCTCCATATAAGTCGCCATGCGCGAGTAACCATAGCTTGTAGGTATCATCTGCAGCAAGCTAATCGCAGTAGCGTCGTTTTTACTACCGCCCTGCGTAGCGACGTCGATACCAAGCAGCCGTATCTCTCCAAGTCGTTTCGCCGGATACTTGATTTTAGGATCACCAAGTATCTTATAAAACGGTTTCGGATACACAGGCATACCTACTTTTCTCTGCGTCGAAACATCTTTAAAACTAAAGAAAGCACTCGTCGATTCACCGAAGAACATGCTTTCCATTTCCATGCTCCAGCTCACGCTATCAAAGTTTTCTTCCTGCATTTCTTCCTGAATCTGTGATAGTGGATAGTACCCCGCAGACACAGGCAACTGATACGGGAATCCACAAACAAAATAGCTTTCGCCCTTTACCATTGACTTGTAGAAAGCATTAAACTTTGCCCAGGAGTAATGGTATTTATAATACGCAGAGGAAATATAAACCTCTCGGTTCGGTTCCTTCGGGATATGCACCCAATCCGCAGGTTTAGGAACATTCTGTTTATCAGTATATTTCGGCTTATCAAAGAAATCCGGGCGGCGCTGACCAGCCTTGAATTTTCTCAAAACTGTATTGATAATCGTCTCCTTGACCTGCACAAACTCATCCACTATAACAAGGTGCGCACGCGCAGAACGTGAGCTATCTTTTGCCGTGACGACCTTTATAATGGAACCGTTCTTAAATTTGATGTATGCCTCAGATGGTACGATCTTGTACGACGCTATCTCATTCTGTAAGTTTTGTGATTTTGGATAAAATTCATCGATAATTTTATTCAAAACATTCAAAGACTGGCTTCGTACACCAGCCGCAATCACAACCTGTGTGCCGGGATACAAAATGCAATAGATACACAGCGCCGCCGCCACAATCTGTGACTTACCCATACCACGACTTGCTATGACCATCACATAGTTAAACTTGAAGAATACGTTTATCAATATCTGCTGGAACGTAGCCATCCAAGTCATACCAAGGTAGTCAATACCAAACCTGTGCGGGTTTGCTCGGTAAAACGCAGTCCATTTCTGTAAACCGCGCTGTATTCTCTCGTATTTTGTTTGGGTGCTTTGTACTTCAATGTTAGCTGCCATCCGCATCACCGTCCGTGGTGGCGTCGGCGTCATTATCATTAAAGTCGCCATTGATTAAATGGGTAAAGATTTCCTCATCATCTTGGGCCTCATACTCAGGCACCTCTGCACGGTATTTATCCATCTCTTCTTCGTACAATTTCGCGTAGCGATTCTTTATTCCAAGCATCTTACACAGATGCCCGATAAAGTAGATTGTGATGAACTTTATAATGCCATCTACATCGCGCCACTCAGGCCGACATTCTCCAATCGGCTCTTCCTTCTCAAACATTTGGATCATAACACCCATAGGTTTCTCACCGGCCTTGTCGGCGGCATCAGATGCTTTCGGCGTCAGGTTCGCATTGTCCAAAGTTTTCTGCGATGTAGTTGACAATTTATTGTAAAGCTCGATATTTCCTTCCTTCAACGCGTTATTCTGCAGCAGCTTTTGGATGCAAAAATCCTTTACAAGCTCTTCGCGGGTCTTCGTGTCAATCACGCTGGTACTGCGCATCTCATCGTACTTGGAATTCAACCAGGAGTATTCTTCCGGCTTAAATCCATATCCCCAATGCGCAACATCTTCCGGCGTGACTGCAGGTACGGCAGGCTCGTTATTCTCAATGTCTGCCAGCTTACTGTTATTCGCGTGTAGGTCTTCCATACTATTGATAGCCGTTCCCGCTTCTTCGCGCAGCGTATCATCGTAAGTTTTTCCCATATAGGCACGCAGATTCGCTCGTGACACATAAACAGAAACACGGGAGCGATCAGAAGAAATCTTGCGCGAAGCCTTAGCCAGTGTTGGGTCCCAATACAAATCCAGATGCAGCGCAACACGGCGCAGCGCAGCGTCATCGTCACCAAGCTCTTCGCAGTATTTATCGTACATCTTATCTACGCAGCTACGGCAAATTGTAAGATAACCATTATTACCTGCGTAAAGCGGACTTTGCACTTTCGAGAAATTACCACATTGTTTTATGTACTGTTTTCCGCAACAGGCACAGGCCCAAAAACGGTTACCTTCAGCCAGTGCCTTGACCGCCTTTGGCGTAAGATCCTTAATTTTGCTTCTAGGCACTCAAACACCGTCCTTTAAAATCTATATTGGCACCGGAGCTGAGATTCGAACTCAGGGACGATTCATCACCGCCAACGGTTTTCAAGACCGCCTCCATAATCCACTCGGACACTCCGGCACATATAAGAGAGACCCGACGCATCGACCCTCTCCAGAGCGCAGTCCGCAAACATACGCCCGCAATTCACAAAAAAACACCAACGGCGGCAGTACCGGCGTCAGCGCTAAAACCAACAAATGTCAGTTTTATGATTTCAAAAGCCAATATGGCATGGCGCGGCGGGCAAGATTTGAACTTGCGGGCAGGGAATACCTGCCAACTCCTTAGCGGGGAATCGCTTTCAGCCACTCAGCCACCGCCGCATAAAATGTGGAATCAACCTAGGCCGATTCCTTGAAAGCCGTCGGCTTTTGTACATCAACAGCGGTGTCCCCTTACCTGCACACGCTTTAATCTTCGCCACAATCACAATGGAGCTTAGCGGAACCGTTGTTTGGCTTTGCGACTTAACGATTACTCGTTAAATACGGCCGACTTTCACGGCAGAGAACCACCCTGTATTACAAAACGCCACACAGTTGCGCATCAGCGTGTCAGGCACGTCATCGTGAGGCTTGTGTGGAGTGTTGGAGCCACAACTTGGACTTGAACCAAGGACTTCTCCTTACGAGGGAGACATTTTAGCCTCTAAAACTATCGCGGCATATATTTGCAACCGGCTGCAATCCGGTCGCAAAATCAAAGCACCACTCATGTTACACATTGTTAAGAGGTACGAGTGGTTAATTGGTGCTGAATGACAGAATCAAACTGCCGTATCGACGGTACAAAGGTCGCATGTTATCACTACATCAATCCAGCAAATATAAAAGACGGCAAGCAGAAACCACTTGCCGTCTCAACGGAGGAATTAAAATGAAAAACAAAAATAAGAGAATGTTGGTGGCTAAGGAGTGACTCGAACACTCGACCTTCTGCTTATGAATCAGATGCTCTAACCAACTGAGCTACTCGGCCATATTGCGAACGGTGGGACTCGAACCCACGACCTTCTGGGTATGAACCAGACGAGCTACCACTGCTCCACGCCGCGTCATATAAAAGCAGGGCTGTTCGCAGCAGCCCCACTTAAAAAGGAGGAATACATATATGCCTACACGTCTACCAAACGTGCCGTCACAATTCAATTCAAAGAAATCAACTTCGTCTTATCTTCAATAAGATTTCCATCAAAATCAAGATAGATAAGCATAAAGCCTTCCTTCTGTGAGTTGATCAGATTGCCGTCATTATACAGCATCTTATCCGTCTCACAGCAGCAGCCCTGCTCGTAAATCATCGTCTTGCCAATCTTATACATACCAAGACGATGGGTATGGGACATTATAACAGCCCCAATCGGCTGGTTCATCTCATTTCGCAGCCAATTCAACGCCTTTTCTGCCGTCTTCATTGGCCCACTTGAAAAAGCTCGCGGATGTACAAAATAAACATTACCGTACTTACTGTACCATGTGCCTGAATACTCTATCTCTACATCATCAAACACTTCACACAGCGGCGGATATTTTACCTTCGCTCGTGTCTTGCGGTCATAGTGTGTAAAACCATCTACAAAGATGTAATCAAACGCTGTCTCCGGCATCAATTCCTGCAATTCATTGTCCAGGTGTTTCGCCAGGTATTGCCCAAGCCGCAGCTCGTGGTTGCCATAGTTTACCAACACCTTCTTCGGGCGCAGCATCTCAATCAAGTCGATCACGTACTGGCGTGCCACAACCATTTCTTCAATAGGGGAGACACGATACATTTTCGAGAAGCGCGAGGTTCCCTGGTTATCTAGTAAATCTCCGTTGATCTGCAGCACGTCAACTTTCCCGGCGTACTCTCTAAAAGTCTCCACAGGCTTTTGGAACGGAATATGTAAGTCAGATATAGACAAGATGCAGGTCTTTGCCTTACCATCGTCATACTGTGCAGTAACTTTCTTCTGATACTGCACGCCCTGCCAGAAAGACTTAAAATGTTTTCGATATGCACACTCGCCAAAATCCTTGCCGGTGTCCTTGTTGAAGATATCAGCCGCCATAGCCCAAGTCAGCTTGCCGTCCATTACCATCTGCCCTACACGGACCATAAAGTCATCATGGCTTTCATAATCACGGCGGACAATCGTACTAATGTCCAATCGCGGACTCTGCATAGGCATCAATCCTCAATAGGCGGCAGATCGTAGCTCTGCTGAATCGTCAGTGAGATACCCTCAACACCGTCCCACTCGGCCAGAATATCATCCAGCTTGTACACGTTGGTTTCATCCTTAGTAAACTCAGTGATGGTGCCGTCCTTAACATCAATCACCGCATTCTTAAAAGCAACTGCCTTTTTAGCCTGAGCCATTTTAATTATCCTCCGTAGTCTTGTTTTTCATTTTGCGTGCATCGCGGCGGCGCTGCGCCTCAATCATCTGTGCGGCCTCAAAATTATTCGGGATCAACACCAGATACTTCATGCTCTCTTCCAGATAACGCTTGTGCCGGGTCTTGGCAATGCAAGCATCGGGATACTTGGCGCGAACAACCTTCGCTTCTGCAATGGTGACTTGAATCACTTGTACAATTTCATTCCTTTTATATAAATTTTACCAGGCACATTGACTTGACAATGGCTTAGTAATATACTTAAATTGGGATTTTATTTACTTCTTCCCTATCACAACCGAGCAAATTAAAAAATACGACGCTGTATCGTATCAAAATTTCAACTTTTTGAAAATTCACCTTAAAAAGTTGTCATTTTTTGTACAATACAGCGTCGTATGTCTATTTTATCGCTCCAACATTACGTGTTTGTAGCGCTCACCGTAGATGTTGATGTCGCCATTTTCATCCGGCACAATCGTCATAATCGGCTTCGCGCTGTCACGGATCGCCCGGTAAAAATTTTTATTCGGGGCACCAAACAAAATGTTAAACAGCACTCTCCGAATATCAGAACACCCATCCGACTCAATGGAGTAGAGCAGCCAGCACATCGTACTGTAACTAAATCGCATCGAATCTATGTAATCTACACAATCCTGATACTGATCAAACACCATATCAGAGGTCATCTGGTACACATCCGTATTCACAATACCAGCATCCGTTTCACCGTCCTGGGCCAGCATATCCTGCTTGTAGTACGTCCACAGGCGCTGTTGGTTCGCCCGCATCGCACGCACCGCGTCCAGCACAAGGTTCACCTGCTCGTACCGCACCCGCTCAATATCAAACTTACTGGAGTCGATAATACTAGAGAAAGGCAGTGCTTTCACATTGCTGTTATTCTTGTACCCGCGCCGGATCACCTGTTGCAAGTAATCCATCGTGGTATGGTGCGTCTGGTACTTCTTTTTCTGCGGATTATAATATCCTTTCGTCTTAGCCACAAATCCAAAGAACCCCGGCTTAATCATCCGTCCATCCTTCTTGTCGCGGCGCTCGTATTTCTTCTTGAGCTTCTTCAGCTCCTTTGTGTTGGAAACAGTAAACTCTTTCTTTGCCGAATCGATCTCTAAGCCCGACATTATACATAGCTTCGAGGAATCCAGATACAAATCATACACATCCTCAATGGCCGCGCCACGATTGATGGCGTCCCACATCATGGTATTGATCTCCTGACTCAGGTTTACGATCTCACCAATCTTGTTTACGCTCGTCTTAATGTCCAGATCTGCCTGCTGATGTTTCGTATACTGTCGCTTCGTCTTTTTACTGCTCACCAAATTTGTAGGAACCGGGAACCTAGCGTAGTTCCGCCGCGCAGCATCAATTATTATTTGATTGTCTGATATTATAATCGAATCGCTGTCATAGTCGGCTCCATTTAAGCGCTGCAAAACATTCTCACCAATCGCATTGATGCACACGATCTCCGGCGTCAAATTGAAATAACTGTCAATCTCGCCGCCCTTCACATTCTCCGTCAACAGAATATTCCCTGGATTGATATGCGGACTGCGGCAGCCAAGCAGCGTTTTCCCATACTCAAACCGCTTCGTATGTACATGACCAATACCCAAATCACTCGTACCATCAAACTTGCCAATGGCCTGGTACAGCATCTCCATCGGATTGCCAAGCAACGTCTCGTAGTTGCCATTGATAAGTATATGCCCGCGCCGCATGTTGTTCACAAACGATGTCGTCAGATCCTTGCGGAACGCACTGTACAGCGCTGTCTTAGCAAAGTCATCATTCAACCCAAGCAGCTTGTACACAATATCATTCTTGCTTTCCAGCGCCGTCATAGGCATCCTGAATTCTTCTTCTGCGGGGTATTTAATATGATGCCGCAACACCGCAGGGTCATGGTTCAGTAAATCAACATAATCCAGCGACGGCTGCACAAGATCCTTGACCTCATCGTAATCAAGCTGCAGCGTATTCAGTAGTTGATAATGGCTCTGTACCATACGCCCGTCAAAGAAATGTGTCTTCTTCTCATGCTTTACAACACCAAAAATCGGGTCGATTTGTTGCAGCCAATCTTCCAGCTTGCCGAATTTCAGGTACTTGATACTGCTCGGCGTAGTTATCAGCTTTACATCCTCAACGCGCTTCGCCAGCGTAAAGCCATTCAACTGGCTCACGTCTGTAATGCCATTGTCGGCAAAGAACCATTCCAAATTGCAGTTAAAACAACAGCTCTTAAAGAATCTGTTCCGCAATAGCAGCATACCGTATTGGCTGTACTTGCCAAACAGGCTAATGTCCATCAGGCTTTGACCATCCCAGATAGAATTGCTGACTTCAATTTCTTCCGGCGCGGCGGTCAAATTGAACTTCTCATCCTCGCGTACAGCAATAACGCGATCCTTGAACACACTCTCGAAATCATCTACAACCAGGATGTTTTCAGGATTGATCTCAATCGTGTCGATGATACTGCTCAGTGTCAACGCGATATAAGCCTCGTAGGCGGCCAGATCAATATCCTGGCCCTCTTTTATTTTGATGCCGCACGCCTGCCACTTTGCCATAGCAGGGTATAGCTTCTCGTCAATAAACAAGCATTTACCAACGCGGCTTGAACCGGACGACCGCTTGAACCGCACATAATGGATACCATTGCAATAGAATCCATCCTCATACAACTGTTCGCGCAAATCACCAACGCCAAAAATATTTTTGATATTCCGCTTTGCCTTGTACTTGCCATCGGTAAAATAGAAATACTTGCCAAGTAAATCTTTACCAATAGGGGAGTGGACGTCCTCACCGACTTTGATAGCAACCAACTCGTTACCCTTGATACAAACACAGTCATCAAGGGCAACATCTTCCATCCGGTAACCATTCTTTATGTATAACCCGCCACGGATTTCATTGTATATTTTGACGGAATATTTAAACGTCACATTGATTATACGGGTTGTATATTCGTACCGCCCACTCATAAAACCAAAGTCACGCTTGCGGTAAACCCTTTGGTACACCTCACGCAACTTAATAAGGTCCAGACTGTAATCCAGCACATTCACAAATCGCTTTACGCTGATATCGCCATCCTTATTTCGGATATTATACCCAATAGGCGACGGCTCTTTGTAGTGGTTTGATAAGTAGATATCCTTTGCATCCAGGCTCAGGATGCGTACTCCCTGCGGAGTACCCTGTACACCCGGCATACAATCAACCCTCGCGGCGGATGCGCTGTACCTGGGTCAATACACCGTAAGCAGGTACGCGGTTATAAGATACATCCCATTTAGCAGGCTCGCGGACACTCTTATATGTAAAGTCTTTGCAATTCAGCCGCGCAGCCTTATCCGCCAGACCATAGCACGCATCGCAGTATCTGCATTTCGTGCAGACGTACTTCTTCACAAACTCAGCGTGCATACCATGCTCAATATACCACTTACGGGTGTCTTCCATATTTCGATTCATCGTAGTAAACTCTCCTTAAATTCTTGTTTTTCATTTTCATAAAACATCGTTCCTTTCTGTAAATAGTCAGGTCAGATGGCGGCATCACTGCCTACCATACACAATCTTATAGGTTGTCTACGGTTACAATCGCTCCACAGCTTCTCTACGGCCTCTCAGAGCGCCTCCCGCAATGCAGGAGTGTAACTTTCTTCGTCATCGTACAACGCCTCATACGGCTTGCTAGGCCGCTCATAGACGTTTGGTTTTATGTACGCTTGTAGCATCACTTCTTTCAAATACAATAAGGCTTCTCATAGCTACAAAACATTGTAAATGCACCGCTTTGTACTATTCGTTCACTACGCCGCCGCCAGCCCGCGCCAGTAGCATCCCAGAGCGGCTGTAACACCGTAGGAATATAAGTTGTTTGACGCAGCACAGCGCGTTCCACAGAGCCTCTGCGGCGGCTTATAGACGATTGGTTTTATGAACGCATCAACCAAACGTAATAGCCTTACACTTTCTGTAAATATCAACGGCCTTTTCAATTTCAGCATGGCCACGCTCCGCGCCATCTTTGGTGGCCTTTTTATTATTTTGGCTTTCCCAGTTGTTCGCAAAGAAAGTCCTACGGTACGCTTTGCCGCTATGGTTTGTGAAGGTATACCATTCCACCTCAATGATATGTAGCGCTTTCAGCACTCGCACAGCATCGCCAACAGTGTCGATATTGATCCCCGTATGCTCATTCATATATGCCCGCGTCATAGTAATAGCTTGCGGCAAACCCATACCTTCTTTCGGGATACAGGATCGAATCAAACACAGGATCCGCAGCACATTATCAAACGAAACACCATACCCCATGTTGGCCACAGTCATTTCATTCTCTAGGTCGTCACGCTTGATGCCATCTTTATCAACTTCGATATGAACACCTCGCCCGGTGTTTTGCTTTAACAGAGCAAACTCGTAATCCGTAACAACAGCAGAACGGTACGAGCTGTATCTCTTATCTGCAATATTGATGCGATACAGGTATTTCTTTTTTAAAGGCTTGCGATCCATCGCCTGGTAGTCAGGGTAATCGATAAGCACACCGGACTCTGCCAGCGAGTAGATCGCACTTATGACTTTATCAATAGACCGACCCTTGCCTCTCTTTGGCACAAGCCCGATACCATCCAACAGATCATTCAAACTGACGTCCGCAATGTGGTAGTTTGTTTCGTCCTCCAGCTTGGCATTCTTCATGATGGTGTAATACACCCCGATAGCCTTGCTGTCCTTGGCTGCACGCGCAGCGTCAACAATAACACTGTACGGTACAATTACAAGTTGATTCTTTCCTTTGCTCATACGAGCCTCCTTATTGTAAAATATTTAAAAATCAAGACCAAAAAAATGGCCCCAAAAACCCCTAATAGAAATTAAAAGCAGATCGCTCCGCTTCATTCGCTTTTTGTCTGCTCTCAAATGTGGCTCATGGTCTCCGCTTTAGGAACCCTCCGCCCCTACACCGCGATGGGTTCCTCTTGCCGTGTCCCCGTCAATTCACCTCCTCTCCCCACGCTGCGCTCTCAACCGAGCTAGCTCCCGGGTCGCGTC